>Ga0138256_10000759_pt1 | contig 34657 bp, 34 predicted proteins | sample KNB2016incub_MG_FD_105486 | JGI IMG/M metagenome (GOLD analysis project Ga0138256, IMG submission 105486) | Active sludge microbial communities from wastewater in Klosterneuburg, Austria - KNB2014incub_MG | ecosystem: Engineered > WWTP > Activated sludge > Unclassified | place: Austria... | reverse complement strand
ATTGCCCATCGCGCCGACCACCGACGTGATGTTGACGATGCGGCCGTAGCGCTGCTTCATCATCGTGCGCATCACGGCGCGGCTGGCGCGGAACACGGCCTTCAGGTTGGTGTCGAGCACGGCGTCCCAGTCGGCGTCCTTCATGCGCATCGCCAGGCCGTCGCGCGTGATGCCGGCGTTGTTGACGAGGACGTGCAGCGCGCCGTGCTCCTTGACGACGACGTCGACCGCCGCCTCGACGCCGGAGCCGTCGTTCACGTCGAGCGCGATGCCGCGGCAGCCGGTGTACGCGGTTAGCGCGGTGCCGATCGCCTGCGCGCCGGACTCGGTGGTCGCCGTGCCGATGACCGTGAATCCGCGTTCGGCGAGCGCCAGCGCGATCGCTCGGCCGATGCCACGCGACGCCCCGGTGACGAGCGCAACCTGCCCGCTCATGCCAGCGCTCCCCGCGCCTCGGCCAGCGTCGCCGGGTCGTAGACCGCCAGCGCCACGGCGTCGGCGGCGATGCGCTTGACCATGCCGGCGAGCACCTTGCCGGGGCCGCACTCGACGATGTGGGTGATGCCGCGCGCGCGGATCGCCTGCACGACCTCGACCCAGCGCACCGCGCCGTAGGCCTGGCGGTAGAGCGCGTCACGGATCGCGTCGGGCGCCGTCTCGGCCTTCACGTCGACGTTGTTGACGACCGGAAGAACCGGTGGCGCCACTGCCACGCCGGCCAGTGCCATCTTGAGCCGCTCGGCCGCCGGCTTCATCAGGCTGCAGTGGAACGGCGCCGACACCGGCAGCGGCAGCGCGCGCTTGGCGCCGGCGGCCTTGAGCAGCTCGCAGGCCTTCTCGACGCCGGCCTTGCTGCCCGAGATCACGGTCTGGCGCGCGTCGTTGAAGTTGGCCGCCGCCACGACCTCGCCGCTGGCGCGCTGCGCTTCGTCGCAGCCGGCACGCACCGCGTCGGCATCGAGGCCGAGGATCGCCGCCATCGCGCCGGCCCCGACCGGAACCGCTTCCTGCATCGCCTGCGCGCGCAACCGCACCAGCGGCAGCGCGTCGGCCAGCGTCAGCGCGCCGGCGGCGACCAGCGCCGAATACTCGCCGAGCGAATGGCCGGCCACGGCATCGGGCAGCAGCCCGGTGTCGGCGACCCAGGCGCGGTAGCAGGCGACGCCGGCGGTCAGCATCACGGGCTGCGTGTTAGTCGTCAGGTCGAGCTGTTCCTTCGGGCCGGCGTGGATCAGCGCGCCGATGTCTTCGCCCAGCGCATCGGCCGCTTCGGCCAGCGTCTGCCGCACGACAGGATGGTCGCCCCAGGCGTCGAGCATGCCGACGGCCTGCGAGCCCTGGCCCGGGAACACGAAAGCGAATGAAGTCATCGGGTCAATGGTTGTGGTTGCCGCAGCGGCACGCTCGCTCAGTAGTCGAGCAGCACCGCCCCCCAGGTGAAGCCGCCGCCGACACCTTCGAGCATCACGGTGTCGCCGCGGCGCAGCTTGCCGGCGCGCACGGCGGCGTCGAACGCCAGCGGGATCGACGCCGCCGACGTGTTGCCGTGCTCGTCGACGGTCACGACCAGCTTGTCGGCGGGCAGGCGCAGCTTCTTCGCAGTGCTCTGCATGATGCGGATGTTGGCCTGGTGCGGAATCAGCCAGTCGATGTCGGCGGCGCTGCGCCCGGCCTTCTCGAGCACTTCGCGCGCCACGCTGTCGAGCACACCGACGGCGAGCTTGAACACGGCCTGGCCGTCCATCTTCAGCAGCGGGTCGCCGAGCACGGCACCACCGGACACCGTGCCGGGCGTGCAGAGAATGTCGACATGGCGGCCATCGGCATGCAGCGCGCTGGCCAGCATACCTGGCGTGTCGCTCGCTTCGAGCAGCACGGCGCCTGCGCCGTCGCCGAACAGCACGCAGGTCGTGCGGTCGTCGAAGTCGAGGATGCGCGAGAACACTTCGGCGCCGATGACGAGCGCCTTGCGCGCCGCGCCGGTGCGGATCATCGCGTCGGCGACGCTGAGCCCGTAGACGAAGCCCGAGCACACGGCCTGCACGTCGAACGCCGGGCAGCCGGCGATGCCGAGCTTGCGCTGCACGATGCAGGCCGTCGACGGGAACACCATGTCGGGCGTCGACGTGGCGACGATGATCAGGTCGACCTGCGCGGCGTCGCAGTCGGCGGCGGCGAGCACGCGGCGGGCGGCCTCGACGGCCAGGTCGCTCGAGGCCACGTCGGCCGCCGCGAAATGGCGCGCGCGGATGCCGGTGCGCTCGACGATCCAGTCGTCGCTGGTTTCGATGCCGCGGCCGGCCAGCTCGGCGGCCAGCTCGGCGTTCGTCACGCGGCGCGGGGGGAGGAAGCTGCCGGTGCCGGCGATGCGCGTGTATCGCGCGGTGGTTGTTTTCATGCGGCTTGGGCGGCCGGTTCGTCGGCTGACGGCGCCGGCATGGCTTGCAGGGTCTCGAGGATGCGATCGTGCACGCGGTCGAGCAGGTGGTTGCGCGCCGCTTCGCAGGCGCGGTTGAGCGCCTGCTCGAACGCGTAGGCGTCGGCCGAGCCGTGGCTCTTGAACACCAGGCCGCGCAGGCCGAGCAGCGCCGCGCCGTTGTAGCGCCGCGGGTCGAGGCGGTGCTTGAAGTGCTTGAGCACCGGCAGTGCGACGACTGCGGCCAGCCTGGTCCAGGCGTTGCGCGTGAACTCCTGGCGGATGAAGTCGGTCAGCATCGAGGCCAGGCCTTCGGAGGTCTTCAGCAGCACGTTGCCGACGAAGCCGTCGCACACGACGATGTCCGTCGTGCCCTTGAAGATGTCGTTGCCTTCTACGTTGCCGTAGAAATTGAGGTGGCCGTGGCTCGCCGCATCGCGCAGCAGCTCGCCGGCGCGCTTGATCGTCTCGCTGCCCTTGATCGCCTCTTCACCGATGTTGAGCAGGCCGACGCTCGGATCCTCGCGGTGCTCGACCGCGGCGACGAGCGCGCTGCCCATCACGGCGAACTGCAGCAGGTGCTCGGCCGTGCAGTCGACGTTGGCGCCGAGGTCGAGCACCGTCGTGTAGCCGTCGTTGCGATTGGGCAGCACGGTGGCTATCGCCGGCCGGTCGATGCCTTCGAGCGTCTTGAGCAGGTAGCGCGCCAGCGCCATCAGCGCGCCGGTGTTGCCCGCCGAGACGCAGGCATGCGCGGCGGGCGGCGCGTCGCCGCCCGGCTTGAGCTGGGCGATCGCGACGCGCATCGACGAATTCTTCTTGCGGCGCAGCGCCACCTCGACGGGGTCGTCCATCGCGACGACTTCGCTCGCGGCGACGATCGTGCAGCGCGGCCAGGCTGCGGCCTGCGCCAGCGCGTCGAGGCGGCCGACGAGCAGCAACTCGGCACCGGGGTGGCGATCGAGGAAGGCGCGGCAGGCCGGCAGCGTCACGGCCGGGCCGTGGTCGCCGCCCATGCAGTCGACGGCGATGCGAACGGTGGACAGCGCGTCCGGTGCCGACATGCCGGTCAGCGAACGCCGTGGATCAGGCGTCCGCCTTCGTCTTGAGGACCTTGCGCCCGCGGTAGAAGCCGGTGGGGCTGATGTGATGACGCAGATGCGTCTCGCCGGTGGTCGGCTCGATCGCGGTGCCCGGGTTCACCAGGGCGTTGTGCGATCGATGCATGCCACGCTTGGACGGCGATTTCTTGTTCTGCTGGACGGCCATGGGTGTTGCTCCTGGGGCGCGCGGGGGGCGCGGGGCGACGACGCTCCCGTGCCGGTGGTCTGGGCACCCGAAAGCTGCGCATTCTACCACCGCGAGGCGGCGCCGCTGGACGGGCTCAGTGCGGCGTCGGCGGGTCGCGCTTGAGGGCAGCGAGCGCGTCGAACGGGTGCGGTTGTTCGGTGGCGGGCGCCTCGTCGGCGGAGTCCGCCACGTAGCGCGCCGGTGCGTCGGGCGGGCAGACCTCGTGGCGCGGCACCAGCGGCAGCGCGAGCAGCAGTTCGTCTTCGACGAGCGTCTTCAGGTCGAGCGAGCGCGTCAGTTCGAGCACGTCGTCCTCGCTCTCGGCGTCGAGTTCGGCGGCCTGCTGCTCCCCCGCCACGAAGCGCAGCGAGCGCTCGACGTGCTGCACGCTGGCGACCGGGCCGAGGCAGCGCTGGCAGACGAGCGTCAGCGGCGCATCGATCGTGAGGTGCAGCCAGACCTCGACCGCCCCGCCGCGCGCCGGCCGGGCCTCGCCGCGCGCCTGCCAGCGCACCGGCTCCGGGCTCGCCGCGGCATCGGCGTGGCAGGCTTCCAGCACGCGCGGCAACTGCGCGACGGTCCATTCGCCGCCGAGTTCGGCTGCCTCGCGCGCGAACGCTGCGACGTCGAGCCGACCGGCATCGTGAAGGCGCACACTCATCGCGCCGAGTGTAAGACCGGCACCGCGACGCCGAGAGACAATGCGCGCCATGCTCCGGACGCCCCCGCTGATACTCGCCTCGACCTCGCGCTACCGGCAGGAATTGCTGGCGCGGCTGCGCCTGCCCTTCGACGTGAAGGCGCCGCAGATCGACGAGGCCGCGCTCGCCGGCGAAACCCCGGCCGCGACGGCTGAGCGGCTCGCGCTCGCCAAGGCGCACGCCGTTGCAGCGGGGCACGCGGCCGCAGTCGTGATCGGCTCGGACCAGGTCGCCGAACTCGACGGCCGGGCGATCGGCAAACCGGGCACGCACGAGCGCGCCTTCGAACAACTGCGCGCGATGAGCGGCCGCAGCGTCGTCTTCCACACCGCCGTGGCCGTGGTGCGCGCCGAGCCGGCGCATGCCCGGGCCGCCGTCGTTCCGGTCACGGTCGAGTTCCGAACGCTCGGCGACGCCGAGATCGAGCGCTACCTGCGTCTCGAGCAGCCCTACGACTGCGCCGGCAGCGCCAAGGCCGAGGCGTTGGGCATCGCGCTGCTGCGCGCACTGCGCTGCGACGACCCGACGGCGCTGATCGGCCTGCCGCTGATCCGCACCTGCGAACTGCTGCGCGAAGCGGGCATCGACCCGCTGGCGGCCGGCAGCGAATGAGTGCGCGCTGTCGTCCGCAGGATCCGGCCCCGCTGCGCGCGACATGGAGCGTCGCCCGGTGAGCGGCCGGCTATACCTCGTCCCCAACACGCTGGACCTCGGCCACACGGGCGAGGCCGATCTGCGCGACGTTCTGCCGCTGGGCGCGATCCGAGTCGCGGCGCGGCTGCAGCATTGGGTGTGCGAGAACGCGAAGACGACGCGCGCGCTGCTCAAGCGCGTGCATGCCGTCGAGCCGCTGGCGCAGCCGGTGCAGTCGCTGCACATCGTCGAACTGCCGCGCCCGCCCAAGGGCCGGCCGGCGGCTCCGCCGCCTGACCTGCGCCCGTTGCTCGCTCCGGCGCTCGACGGCCACGACCTCGGTCTGGTGTCGGAAGCCGGCCTGCCGGCCGTCGCCGACCCGGGGGCGGCCCTGGTGCAGGCCGCGCACGACAGCGGCATCGAGGTCGTTGCCCTGTCGGGGCCGAGCTCGCTGATGCTGGCTCTGGCTGCGAGTGGCCTCGACGGCCAGCGCTTTGCTTTCGTCGGCTACCTGCCGGTCGATGCCGCGGCGCGCAGCGCACGCATCCGTGAACTGCAGGCGCGCTCGCGCCGCGAGGGCGAAACGCAACTGATGATCGAGACGCCCTACCGCAATGCCGCGCTGCTGGCGAGCCTGGTGGCCGAGCTCGATTCGACCACGCGACTCGCCGTGGCCTGCGGCCTCACGCTGGAAGGCGGATGGACGCGCTCGCAGAGCGTGGCGCGCTGGCGCGAGAGAGGAACCCTGCAGATGCCGGGCGACGTGCCCGCGGTGTTCGCGCTGCTGGCGCGCTGAACGGGCCGCGCGCTCGCGCTCAGGCCGGCGTCTTGGCCGGCGCGGCGGAACCGCCCAGCAGAGCCGCGACCTTGCGGCGCGGCTTGATGTTGGGCGAGACGCTGCGCGGCGCAGCGGCCGGCGCCTTGGTCTCCCAAGCCGGTGCGGCCTCGGCGCTGCTCGCCTCGTACGGGCGGTCGAAGAACGGATCGCTCGCCGGCGAGGCAACGCGCGGCGGCGAGTAGGCGCGTGCCGGAGCACGGGGCTCGGCGGAATCGTCGCTCCAGTCGCGGCGCTGGCGGCGCGGCGGGCGCTCCGTCTCGAGCTCGAGCGGCTCGAGCTCGGTCTTCTGGCGGATCAGCTTCTCGATGTCGGCGACGAGACGGGTGTCGTCGCGCGTCACCAGCGTGATGGCCAGGCCCGACGCGCCGGCGCGGCCGGTGCGACCGATGCGGTGCACGTAGTCCTCGGCGTTGAACGGCACGTCGAAGTTGAAGACGGCCGGCAGATCGACGATGTCGAGGCCGCGCGCGGCGACGTCCGTCGCGACGAGCAGCTCGACCTCGCCGGCCTTGAACGCGGCGAGCGACTTCAGCCGCTCGTCCTGCGACTTGTCGCCGTGCAGAGCCGCCGTCTTCAGGCCGTCGCGCTCGAAGGAGCGGGCCAGCCGCGCCGCGCCGAGCTTGGAATTGACGAAGACGAGCGCCTGCGTGATGGCGCGCGACTTCAGCAGCTGCAGGACCGCCCGGCGCTTGTCGTCGTCAGAGACGCTGTAGAAGCGCTGCTCGACATTGGTCGCCGTGGCGTTGGGCCGCGCCACCTCGACCGTGATCGGGTCCTGCAGGTAGCTTTGCGACAGGCGCCGGATCTCGGGCGAGAACGTGGCCGAGAACAGCAGCGTCTGGCGCTGCGCCGGCAGGTAGCTCAGGATGCGCTGCAGGTCGGGCAGGAAGCCGATGTCGAGCATGCGGTCGGCTTCGTCGAGCACGACGTACTCGACCTGATTGAGCACGCAGTTCTTGGCCTCGATGTGGTCGAGCAGCCGGCCCGGCGTGGCGATCAGCACCTCGACGCCCTTGCGCAACTCTTCCGTCTGCGGCTTCATGTCGATGCCGCCGAACACCACGGCGACGCGCAGGTTCGAGTGCTGCGCATAGGCCTTGATGTTGTTGGCGACCTGGTCAGCGAGCTCGCGCGTCGGGGCCAGCACCAAGGCACGCACGGGGTGGCGCGCCGGCGACATGCTCGCGTTCTCGTGCTTGAGCATGCGGTGCAGCAGCGGCAGCGAGAAGGCGGCCGTCTTGCCGGTGCCCGTCTGGGCGGCGCCCATCACGTCGCGGCCGGCGAGGACGACGGGGATCGCCTTGGCCTGGATCGGCGTCATGGACTCGTAGCCCTGGTCCGCGACGGCACGCAGCAGCTTCGGATCGAGCGGGAGGGTGGAGAAACGGACGGGCGCCGGCGCGGCGGCCTCCGGGGGGGCGGCGCTTGTGGCGCCCGCCGGGGTGGGATCAGTCATGCGCCGATTATCGCCGCAGGCCCGATGCTGCGCCGGCGACCCGGGCACGGCCCACTAGAATTCAACGTTTTCCCTGGGCGTGAGGCAAGCGCATGATTCTGGTGACCGGCGGTGCAGGCTTCATCGGCGCGAACTTCGTGCTCGACTGGATCGCCGCGACGGGCGAGCCGATACTGAACCTCGATGCGCTGACTTACGCAGGCAACCTGGAGAGCCTCAAGACGCTGCAAGGCGACACGCGGCACGTGTTCGTGCGTGGCGACATCACGGACCGACTGCTGCTCGACCGCTTGCTGGCCGAGCATCAGCCGCGTGCCATCGTGCATTTCGCCGCCGAGAGCCATGTGGATCGCAGCATCCACGGCCCGGGAGCATTCATCAAGACGAACGTCGAGGGGACCTTCACGCTGCTCGAGGCCGCACGCAGACATTGGTTGGGGCTTGATGCCGGGCGCAAGGCGGCCTTTCGCTTCCTCCATGCGTCGACCGACGAGGTCTATGGTTCTCTCGACCCGCGCGACGCGCCTTTCACGGAGGCTCATCCCTACGAGCCCAGCAGTCCTTACTCGGCCAGCAAGGCGGCCAGCGATCACTTGGTGCGGGCATGGCATCACACTTATGGACTGCCGGTGCTGACCACCAACTGCTCGAATAACTATGGTCCCTATCAATTCCCGGAAAAACTCATTTCGCTGATGATCGTCAATGCCTTGGCAGGCGAGTCGCTGCCTGTCTACGGCGACGGCATGCAAGTGCGCGACTGGCTCTACGTGAAAGACCACTGCACAGCGATCCGCGAGGTGCTAGCCGGCGGCCGCGTCGGCGAGACCTACAACGTCGGCGGCTGGAACGAGAAGCCCAACATCGAGATCGTCCGCGCCATCTGCACCCTGCTCGACGAATTGCGGCCCGACCCGGCGGGCAGCCACGCGCGGCTGATCACCCATGTGACCGATCGGCCGGGACACGATCGCCGCTATGCGATCGACGCCCGCAAGATCGAGCGCGATCTCGGCTGGAAGCCCGCTGAGACCTTCGAGACCGGCATCCGCAAGACGGTGCGGTGGTATCTCGACAACCCGGACTGGGTTGCCCATGTGCAAAGCGGGTCGTATCGCGACTGGGTTGCCGCCAACTACACCGGGCGAAATGCCGGATGAAGATTCTGTTGCTCGGCAAGGACGGCCAGATCGGATGGGAACTGCAGCGCGCGCTTGCGCCGTTGGGCGAAGTTGTGGCGCTCGACTTCGACAGCCCGGGACCACTCAGCGCCGATTTCTCGCGCCCGGAGTCGCTGGCAGCGACGGTGCGTGCCGTGGCGCCGCAGGTGATCGTGAACGCAGCCGCGCACACCGCCGTCGACAGGGCGGAAAGCGAGCCCGACCTGGCCCGCGCCGTCAACGCCGTCGCGCCCGGGATCTTGGCGCGCGAAGCAGCGGAACTGGGCGCGTGGCTGGTGCACTACAGCACCGACTACGTCTTCGACGGCGGCGGCACGGTTGCGTGGGCCGAGGACTCGCCCACCGGTCCACTCAACGTCTACGGCCAGACCAAGCTCGAAGGCGAGCAAGCCGTCCGCCGATCGGGCTGCCGCCACCTGATGTTTCGCACCAGCTGGGTCTACGGCGCCCGCGGCGGCAATTTCGCGCGCACGATGCTCAAGCTCGCGTCAGAGCGTGACGAACTGACTGTGATCGATGACCAGATCGGCTCGCCGACCGGCGCCGACCTGCTGGCGGACGTGAGCGCGCACGCCGTGCGGACTGCCCTGGCACGACCGGACGTGGCCGGCACCTACCACGCCGTCGCGGCGGGCGAGACGAGCTGGTTCGGCTACGCGCGGCACGTGATCGAGTTCGCCCGTGACGCGGGTGCGACGGTCAAGGTGGCGCCCGACGCAATCCGACCCGTGGCGTCCAGTGCCTTCCCGACGCCGGCGCGGCGACCAGGCAATTCGCGAATGAACACCGCCAAGCTGCGCGGCACCTTCGGCTTGGTACTGCCGCGCTGGCAGAGCGGCGTCGATCGCATGCTTACCGAAGTGCTCGGTCGCTGATGCCGCAGCGCCTCACGATCAACCAGGCACGAGACGACAAGACCATGAAGCGCAAGGGCATCATCCTCGCAGGCGGCTCCGGTACGCGGCTGCACCCAGCGACGCTGGCGATGAGCAAGCAGCTGCTCCCCGTATACGACAAGCCGATGGTGTACTACCCGCTGAGTACCCTGATGCTCGCCGGCATCCGCGACATCCTGTTGATCAGCACGCCCCAGGACACACCGCGCTTCGAGGCGCTGCTGGGCGACGGAGCCAGGTGGGGCGTGAACATCAGCTACTGCGTGCAGCCAAGCCCGGACGGGCTGGCGCAGGCCTTTCTTCTCGGCCGGCGCTTTGTCGACGGGCACCCGAGCGCACTCGTGCTGGGAGACAACATCTTCTATGGGCACGACCTCCAGTCCCTGCTGCGCACCGCGGTCAGTCGCACGAGCGGTGCTTCAGTGTTCGTCTACCACGTGCACGACCCCGAGCGCTATGGCGTGGTGAGCTTCGACACCGACCGGCGAGCCCTGAGCATCGAGGAAAAACCTGCGGCGCCAAAGAGCAACTACGCTGTGACCGGCCTGTACTTCTACGACGAACAGGTGTGTGAGATCGCTGCGAGCATCAAGCCCTCGACGCGCGGCGAGCTCGAGATCACCGACGTCAACGCCCGCTATCTGGCGCAGGGCCAACTCAACGTCGAGATCATGGGGCGCGGCTACGCATGGCTGGACACGGGCACTCACGACAGCCTGCTCGAGGCCGGCCAGTTCATCGCCACGCTCGAGAAGCGCCAGGGCCTGAAGGTCGCATGCCCGGAGGAGATCGCTTTCCGCGCCGGCTGGATCGACGCAGTCCAGTTGGACGCCATGGCGCAGTCGATGCTGAAGAATGGCTACGGGCAGTACCTGCAACAGATCGTCAAGTCGCAGGTGTACTGATGAAGGTGACGAAGACGGCCCTCGAAGGCGTGCTGATACTCGAGCCCACCGTGTTCGGCGACGCGCGCGGGTTCTTCATGGAGAGCTTCAACCAGCGCGCCTTCAACGAAGCGGTAGGGCATGAGGTGACGTTCGTTCAGGACAACCATTCGCGATCGTCGCGGAGCGTCTTGCGGGGGCTTCACTTCCAGCGCGCGCCACACGATCAGGGCAAGCTGGTGCGCGTGGTGAGGGGCGCCGTATACGACGTCGCCGTCGACATCCGACGCGCCAGCCCGACTTACGGCCACTGGGTCGGCCTGGAGATCGACGAACACAACCACCGCCAACTGTGGATTCCTGCGGGACTTGCCCACGGCTTCCTGGTGCTGAGCGAGACAGCCGATTTCCTTTACAAGGCGACGCAGTATTTCGAGCCCGCGGCCGAGCGGGCCATTCGCTGGAACGATCCGGACTTGGCCATCGATTGGCCGCTGGCAGGCATCGGACAACCGACCTTGTCGACAAAGGATGCGAGCGCGCCTTCACTGAACGATGTGAGGGCCGCTCTCTGATCCCGTCGCGCATGACAGGAATGTGTCCTGCGGCGGCGATGTGATAGAGTTTGTTCAACGGGTGAACGCACCTGCCCGTCGGGGTGAGTCGTTGTAGCGTTGCCGTCGCGTTGCGCCGACATGCATACGGCGGCTGGCCGCGTATCCATCGATTGACCGCCTACAGCGGCCAGCCAAACGTGCACGAAGAAAGCCATCTGAAAGTCCTGCGCCTGCTCGAGGACAACCCGCACATGAATCAGCGGGAGCTGGCGCACGCGCTCGGTGTAAGTCTGGGCATGACGAACTATTGCTTGCGCGCCTTGCTGGAAAAGGGGTTGGTCAAGATCCAGAACTTCCGCAACAGCGGCAATCGACTTGCCTACGCCTACCTGCTCACGCCCGCGGGATTCGCCGCCAAGACCGAACTCACGGCCAGGTTCCTGAAATTCAAGATGGCAGAGTACGAGCGGCTGAAGGCCGAGATCGAAGTGCTGCAACGTGAAGTCGGCACCGGATCGACGCGCGGGCGCGATCGAACGGATGCGGCGGATCGCTGAGTGCGCATCGTCCCCTCACCCGCCAGCCGACCCTCGTTCGATGCGTTTCGCAACCAACATCCTGTGGAATCTGCTGGGAACCGGGCTGCCCTTGCTGGTGGCAATTGCCGCCGTTCCTCCGCTGATCAGCGGATTGGGAACGGCACGTTTCGGTGTCCTGTCCCTCGCGTGGATTGTCGTGGGCTATTTCAGCCTGTTCGACCTTGGTCTCGGCCGCGCCATGACGCAGTTGATTGCACAGCGGATCGGTACCGGGCAGGACCATCAGATCCCCTCCCTCGTCTGGAGCGCCATGTCGCTGATGACGATCCTCGGCATCGTCGGAGGCATCGTCGTCGCGCTCCTGTCACCGTGGCTCGTCGGCTCGCAACTCGAGATTCCTGCGGGACTCCGCGCCGAGACACTGCCCGCGTTCTTCCTGCTTGCGGCATCGATACCGATCGTCATCCTGACGACCGCACTTCGCGGGATCCTCGAGGCGCGTCAGCAGTTCGCCGTCGTGAACGCAGTGCGCGCGCCGCTTGGGGTGCTGACGTACCTCGGGCCGCTGGCGGTGCTGCCGCACACAACTTCGTTGCCCGCACTTGTCGCGATACTGGTCGTCATACGCTTGTTGACCTGCGTCGTTTACCTAGTGGCCTGCTGGCGGCTGTATCCGGAGTTGCGCCGTCCGGCCTCGGTCGATCGCCGGCAACTGCGCCAGCTGCTGTCGTTCGGCGGCTGGATGACACTGAGCAACATTGCAGCGCCGCTGCTGTTGTACGTTGGACGCCTGTCGCTGGCCGTGCTCGTGTCGGCAGAGGCCGTCGCCTACTTCTCGACGCCGTACGACGTCGTGATCAATCTGCTCATCATTCCCGGGGTATTCGTCAGCGTGTTGTTTCCGCTCTTCGCGCAGCAGTTCCCGCAGGGCCGCGAGTCCGTGTCCCGGCTGTATGGCCGCTCGATGCTTCAGCTCTTTGCGGCAATGCTTCCTATTGCGCTGGTGACGTACTGGACTGCGCGACCGATCCTCGAGTGGTGGATCTATCCGGAGTTCGCCAGCCACAGCTACCGCGTCGCCCAGTGGCTTGCGATCGGCATCTTCATCAACAGCTTCGGGCACGTCTCGCAAGCGTTGGTTCAGGCATACGGTCGCCCGGACCTGACCGCAAAGCTCCACGTCGCGGAGTTGGTCGCGTATCTGCCCTACATGGCTTGGTTGATCCGGCATCACGGCCTGGAGGGGGCCGCGATCGCATGGGTCATTCGAGTGGCGATCAGCACGCTCGCGCTGTGGGTCATCGCCGGCCGCTGCCTGTCCGGCTCCATCAAGACGAAAGTGCACTAGGAACGCATCGATGACTGTCCAGTCCATCGTCGAGAACCGCCTGATCGAGGACGCATCCTCCGTATGGCTGCTCGAGACGCATCGCAAGTTCGGCTATTCCGACGGCGTCGAATCGGAACGTTACCTGCAGCGCGTGCTCGCGGGTGCCAAGGACCTGAGCAGTCGTTCCGCCGAGCTAGAAAGCCATATCAAGGATTGGCCCAGCGAGTACCACCTGACGACCAAGCGGGGGCAGCTCCTGTCCGGATTCAACTTCGACCGCGGCCTGCGCGTGCTGGAAGTCGGATGCGGCTGCGGCGCCATCACGCGACATCTCGGCGAGAGTTTCGATCAGGTCGTCTCGATCGAAGGCAATCTGAACCGCGCACGTCTGGCGCGACAGCGCACGCGGGATCTGGCCTCGGTATCCATTGTTTGCGCGCCATTCCAGCAGATCCGCTTCAAGCAGAAGTTCGACATCGTCTTCTGCATCGGCGTCTATGAATACTCGGCGTCCTTCATCGAAGGCGACGATCCGTATGACGCGGCACTGAAATACTTTGCCGACATGCTCAATCCTAACGGCATCGTCGTCATTGCCATCGAGAACCAGTTCGGGCTTAAGTATTTCAGCGGTGTCGGCGAAGACCACCTTGGCGTCCCCTTCGAGGGTCTCGAGGGCTACCACCGACGCCCCGCCGGGGTACGCACCTTCGGAAAGGCCGAACTCGAGGCGAATCTGCGAAGGCACTTCACCGAGGTGTGCTTCTACTACCCGTACCCTGACTACAAATTGCCCGACTGCGTGGTGTCGTCGGCATTTCTGGCATCCGGACGCGCAGGCGAGCTGGTGTCGCAACTGAAGTCACGCGACTACACGAATGAAGCGTCGGCGCAATGGGACGAGGCTGGCGCCGCGCTCGAGTTGTCGCGCAACGGCATGCTCGAGTTCTTTGCGAACTCATTCTTGGTCATCGCCTGCCGGGGCGAGTTGCGCGGCGTTGCGTTCGACCAGGAGGCGGTGCTGTACTCGACCAGCCGCCGACCGCCATTCCGGACCTGCACTGCGGTGGTCAGGTCGCACGATGGTCAACTCATCGTGCGCAAGCGTCTGCGCGACGGCGGCGAACGGGTCGAGCGTGGCAGCCTCCGGCTGGCCCAGACCGATGCCCCTTGGATCGACGCGCAGTCGCTGCAAACCTCGGTGATGCTCAACGCTCGCCGCCTCGATCGCCCTTTGGGCGACATCTTCGCGCCATGCAGGCCATGGCACGACCGCCTGAAGGCGGATGCGATGACCGAGAACGGCGTGCAGTGGCTGCCCGGCGAACATGTCGACAGCATCTGGCCGAACGCCTACCCGCGGGCCGGCGAGTGCGTGCTAGTGGACCGCGAGTGGACGTTGTCGGAGCGGGTACGGCTGAATGTAGTGGTGATCCGCGCCATCTACGACTTCCTGTCGAAGATCGAAGCGGCCGGGCCCTGCGCCGCATCGCTGTCCCGCAGGAAGGGTCGGCGATTGATCACGGACATAGCCGCGACCTTCGGTGCTGAATTGGCGTCGCGGGACTTCGACGAGTTCATCCGGCTGGAATCGGAGCTTCAGTGGCTCGTCTTCGGGGTCGACCGACGCCGGCAGGCCGTGTACCTGCGCTGGTATCTGTCGGACCGTCCCTCACTGCATGCGTTTCGCCGGCTCAAGCGTCGGGCGTCGGGCCTTGCGACACGGATCCGTGGCCGGCTCTCGCGTCTGGCCACCGCCTGACGCCGACACGCATGAGACGCCCATGACTCACGGAGGGGAACAATGAAGGCGGTCATCCTTGCCGGCGGGCTCGGTACTCGCATTTCGGAAGAAACCCATTTACGGCCCAAGCCGATGATCGAGGTCGGCGGTCGTCCGATTTTGTGGCACATCATGAAGCTGTACTCGACGCACGGCGTCAACGACTTCGTGATCTGTTGCGGCTACAAGGGCTACGTCATCAAGGAGTACTTCGCCAACTACTTCCTGCACATGTCCGATGTGACGTTCGACATGACGAGCAACCGCATGGAGGTGCATCAGCAGAAGGCCGAACCCTGGCGTGTGACCTTGGTCGACACCGGCGAAGAGACGTTCACGGGCGGCCGGCTGAAGCGTGCGCGCGACTACATCCAGGACGAGCCGGCGTTCTGCTTCACCTACGGTGATGGACTCAGCGACGTCGACATCCGGGGGACGATCTCGTTTCACGAACAGCACGGCAAGCTGGCGACCGTGACCGCGGTCAAGCCACCGGGGCGCTACGGCGCTCTGGAATGTGCGGGTCGGCAGGTCGTGAAATTCGCCGAGAAGCCACGCGGTGACGGCGGACTCATCAATGGGGGCTTCTTCGTGCTGTCGCCCAAGTGCCTCGACTTCATCGAGGGCGACAAGACCAGCTGGGAGGACGCGCCGTTGACCTCGTTAGCGACCGCCGGCGAGCTGATGGCCTTCGAGCATCTTGGATTCTGGCAGCCGATGGATACATTGCGCGAGAAGATGCTTCTCGAGGAACTGTGGACCTCGGGTTCGGCGCCATGGAAGAAGTGGGAATGACCGTCGCTGCGAATCCCGACCCCGCGTTCTGGCGCGGTAAGCGTGTGCTGTTGACCGGGCACACTGGCTTCAAGGGTGCCTGGTTGGCGCTGTGGCTTCATAGGCTCGGGGCGGACGTCACCGGCGTCGCGCTCCCGCCCACAACCACGCCGAACTTGTTCGAACTGACGGGCATGCGGCAACTGGTCGATCACCGCGTCGGCGACATTCGCGACGCGGATGCGATGCGGAAACTCGCTGCCGAGATACGGCCCGACGTTGTGATGCACCTCGCGGCGCAGGCCCTCGTGCGCGCGGGCTACGACAAGCCGCTGCTCACGTTCGAGACCAACGTGCAGGGCACGGCCAACATCCTGGAGGCCGTGCGCGCATCGGGCACGGCACACGTCGTCGTCGCCGTGACGACCGACAAGGTCTACCGGAACCTCGAGCATCCCTATCCCTACCGCGAATCGGACGCGCTGGGTGGACATGATCCATACAGCGCGAGCAAGGCGGCCGCCGAGATCGTCATTGCGAGCTATCGCGACGCCTATCTGGCAGTCGGCGGGATCGCCGTCGCATCCGCGCGCGCCGGGAACGTCATCGGCGGCGGTGATTGGTCCGACGACCGGCTGATTCCCGACGCCGTGCGCGCCTGGAGCAAGGGTGAGCCATTGTCGGTGCGCAGGCCACAGGCGGTGCGTCCGTGGCAGCACGTCGTCGAGCCGCTGGCGGGTTATCTGCGCTTGGCCGAGCGACTGTGGACCCGGCCGGCGCTGGCCGGCGCCTACAACTTCGGACCACCGACCGGCGAAGCAGCCACGGTCCACGACGTGGTCCTGCTCGCGCGCACCGCATTCGAGCGCGGCGAGGTGATTTGGGGCGACGGCACGACCGGTCCGCACGAAGCCGGCTGGCTGGCGCTGGAAGTCGCCAAGGCGCGGCACGTCCTCGGGTTCGCGCCGCGCTGGCCGCTCGATCATGCCGTGGAACGCACCATGTCATGGTACCGCCACCACGGCGCCGGATCGGACGCCCGCGCTCTTTGCGAGGCGGACATCGAAGCGTACGAGTCCGGCCCGCGCGGGAGCACCGCATCATGAGCCGGTTGCGCACGATCGACACGTCACTGGGCGGCCTCAAAGTGGTCGAGCGCGGTCGCGTGGCCGATTCGCGAGGCTTCCTGTCACGCCTGTATTGTGCTGAAGAGCTTCGCACCGCAGGGTGGCCGGGCCCGGTAGCGCAGGTCAACCATACGCTGACGCGCCGCGCGGGCACCGTGCGGGGGCTGCATTTTCAGCACCCGCCTCACGCTGAAGTCAAGCTGGTCAGCTGCCTGCGCGGCGAAGTGTGGGATGTCGCGGTGGACCTGCGCAAAGGCTCTCCAACCTTCCTGCGCTGGTTTGCGCAGAATCTGTCGGCCGACAATAGACTCGCCTTGCTGATTCCGCGCGGCTTCGCCCACGGATTCCAGACCCTTTGCGACGACTGCGAACTCATCTACCTGCACAGCGAGGCCTATGCGCCTGCGAGTGAAGGGGCGGTACATGCCGAGGACCCTCGCGTGGGAATCGCCTGGACGCGTGACATCGCCGACCTGTCGCCGCGCGACCGCTCGCACCCTCGGCTAGCCTCCGATTTCGAAGGGATCCCGGTATGAAATGCCGCCACTGCGGTGCGGAGCTTCGCCTGCAGGCAATCGACCTGGGCGCCGCCCCGCCCTCGAACGCTTACCTGAGCGCCGAGCAGCTCGATGCGCCGGAGACGACCTACCCGCTGAGAGTGATGGTCTGCGAGCAATGCTGGCTCGTGCAGACCCGCGATTTCGCCCAGGCCCATGAGCTGTTCTCCAACGACTACGCGTACTTCAGCAGCTATTCCACGAGTTGGCTGCAGCATGCCGAACGCTACGTCACAGGCATGGTCGCGCGGTTCGGCCTGGGCCGCGAAGCCCACGTCGTGGAGGTGGCTTCGAACGACGGGTACCTGCTGCAGTACGTCCGGGCACTGGGCATCCCCTGCACCGGTATCGAGCCGACGGCGAGCACCGCGAGGGCTGCTCGCGACAAGGGCATCGAGACCGTCGAGGAGTTCTTCGGCGTGCAGCTCGCGTCCCGGCTGACGGCCCAGGGCAAGCAGGCAGACCTGATGGCGGCCAACAATGTGCTCGCGCATGTGCCGGACATCAACGACTTCCTGCGTGGATTCGCCATGTTGCTCAAGCCTGCCGGCGTCGCCACTTTCGAGTTCCCGCACTTGTTGCGGCTGATCGCGGAGAACCAGTTCGACACCATCTATCACGAGCACTACTCGTATCTCTCTCTCACCGCGGTCGACCGAATCTTCGCGACCAACGGGTTACGAGTGTTCGACGTCGAAGAATTGCCGACGCACGGCGGAAGCCTGCGCGTGTACGCGCAGCGTTCGAGCTCGGCGCAGTTCGAGCGCAGCCCTCGCGTTGCCGACGTGCTCGCGCGCGAAGCTCAGGCCGAACTGGCGAGCGCAGCCGCCTACCTCGAGCTGCAGGTGCGCGCCGAGACCGTGAAGGACGACTTCGTGTCATTCCTGATCGACGCGAAACGCAGCGGCAAGCGTGTCGTCGGCTATGGCGCGGCGGCCAAGGGCAATACTCTGATGAACTTCGCCGGCTGCCGCCGCGATCTGCTGCCCTGTGTCGTGGATCGCAATCCCGCCAAGCAGGGCAAGTTCATGCCGGGCAGCCGGATCCCCATCGTCGGCGAGGATCGGATCGACGGGGATCGCCCCGACTACGTGGTCATCCTGCCGTGGAACCTCAAGTCGGAGGTGACGGCGCAGCTCGACCGGGTGCGCCAATGGGGTTGCCGGTTCGTGACCGCCGTCCCTTCGCTGGAGATCACGCCGTGAGGGTCGCCGTCACCGGAGCGCGGGGCTTCGTCGGTCGCCACGTTCTCGCCGAGCTTGCGCGACGCCAGGTCGGCGTCGTAGCGTCCAGGCGTCCTGGCGTGGATCGCGGCGAACCGGCGGCGGGCGGCGTCGAGTGGGTCGAACTCGACATCGGAGATGCGGGCACCGACAGCTTTGCGCTGCTGGACCGACCCGACGTCCTCATCCACCTCGCCTGGGGTGGCCTGCCCAACTACCGATCGATCCACCATTTCGAATCCGAATTGCCCGCGCAGTATGGGTTCCTATCCCGACTGGTCAAGTCGGGCCTGCGAGCATTGGTTGCCACCGGCACATGCTTCGAATATGGCCAGCAGTCCGGACCGCTGGCGGCGACGACCGAGACGCGGCCCACCAATCCGTACGGGCTGGCCAAGGACATGCTGCGCAAGCAGTTGCAGCAACTGCAATCTATCCATCCATTCGACCTGACGTGGGCACGCCTGTTCTACATGCATGGCGACGGCCAGCCCGAGACGTCGCTGCTGCCGATGCTTCGACGGGCGGTGGCCGCGGGCGACACCACGTTCAAGATGTCCGCCGGCGAACAGCTGCGCGACTACCTGCCGGTGAGCGAGGTGGCCCGACGCCTGGTCGACCTTGCGTTGAGCGCACGAGACCGGGGGCCGGTCAACGTTTGCTCTGGCACGCCCGTCTCGGTTCGCCGACTCGTCGAAGGTTGGATCGCGGATCACGGCTGGAAGATCGCACTCGAGTTGGGACAGCTTCCCTACCCGGACTATGAGCCCATGGCGTTCTGGGGCGTGCCGCCCGCGGAGGACGCTCCAGGCCCGTGCTGCGTTGGCACCTGAGCCCCTGCCGCCATGTCGACCGCCGCCACTCACACCATGCCAACCGAGCTGTCCCGACAGTATGCTGATCGCAATCGCGGTCGCCTGCCGGTAGCCCCCTGGTGGATGCATCTGGCGTTGATGCTCTTCCTGGTTTCGTGCGTCTTCGATCCGGCCGACCGACTGCTGGGGGCCAAGGTGTGGCTGTTCCTGCTGTGCTGGGCCGGCACGCTCGCAACCTGCGACTGGAGATCCAGGTCCGTGAGCCCGGCGCTGCTGGCCTACTCGGTCGCTTTCGTCGCGATTCCCCTTGCCTCGGTCGCGCTGTATTGGTTGCGCAACGGCGGCGAGCCGTACGAGGGTCTTGCGCTGCTCAAAGGGTACCTGCTGATCGGCCTCGCTCCGATGCTCGTGCTGAGCCGGATCGACCTGCTGCCCGCACTGTGCGCCGTACTGACCGTGCTCGCGCTGACGATCATCGGCACGTTCGTCGCCCTGTGGCTGGAGCCCGATCTGTATGCCGCGCTCTACCTTTTCGGCACGAGCACCGGCATCGTGCTGCTCGACATGCGCGAGTACGGTTCGGACCTGTCGCTGTTGCAAGTCTATTTCGTGACCTCACCGATGCTTGCGATCCCGATCACCTACTACTTCGTCCGCGCCTGGACCGCGGCCCGGCGCCGCGAGGCGCTGCGCTGCTGGATCCTGACCTTGCTCACCATCGCCGGCATGCTGCTGGCCGGCACGCGCAACAACATGCTGGCGTCGGTGCTGCTGCCGATCGGACTGTTCGTGTTGTGCGCACGACACCGCGCCCTCGGCGCGCTGGGCGCACTGCTCGTCGTCACGGCGGCGGCGGCACTCTACGCGGGCGAGCTGGCCGCCTTGCTCGATCCAACCGAGATCTCGAACCAGATCAAGCTCGCCTTGTTGCGTGACTACGCCCGGGCGTTCGAGAACCCCGTCGACCTCCTGATCGGCCAGGGGCTTGGCGCCTACCAGTACTGGGAGGCGAAGAGCGACTTCTACTTCATCAGCGAACTGACCTACCTCGAGCTGCTCCGCAATTTCGGGCTGTTCGGTGCAGCCGCGATGCTCGCGTTGCTGGCCTTTCCGATCGTTCGCTCCTTCCAGCGGCATCGCGGGCTGGGCGAGAAGGGGTTGGCTCTCGGGTATATCGCCTATCTCGTCATGTGTATCTCGAATCCGAACCTGTTCTCCTCGATGGGCATCACCTTCCTGTCCGTCATGCTGGCGAACCTGTACCGCAAGCGCAACGCCCCACCTCCGCCCTCAGCCCGGACTTCCGCGTGATCCAGTTCAGCATCTTCTTGCCGGTCCGCAACGGCTGGCCCTATGTCCAGGAATGCGTCGAGAGCATCCTTCGGCAGTCCTATCCGCACTTCGAGCTCAACGTACTGGACAACCAGAGCTCGGACAACACGCTGATCTGGCTGCGCGGCATCCGGGACCCGCGCGTTCGGATCTGGACCTCGTTGACTGCGTTGTCGATCGAGCAAAGCTGGGCGCGCGTCAAGAACATGGGCAAACGCGAGTTCATGACCCTGATCGGCCACGACGATATTCTCGACGAGGGCTATCTGTCGGCAATATGCGCGCTCATCGAACGCCACCCGGATTCTGCGCTGTACCAGACGGGATCGCGGCTGATCAACTCCGCGGGGCGCAAGATCCGCAGCTGCCGCGCAGTACCCGAGCGCGAAGACGCCGCACAGTATCTTCGCGCGCGGTTCACGTTCGAGCGCGACGTGTTCGGCACCGGATACGTCATGCGCTCATCCGACTACGACCGGGTCGGCGGCATTCCACCATTCGAGAAACTGTTCTTTGCCGATGACGCGCTTTGGCTTTCGTTGATGCGCGGCTCGTACAAGGCCTGCGACGCAGCGGAGCTCTTCGGCGTGCGCATCCATCCAAAGAGTGAGTCTGCATCCCTCCCCTCGGCGTGGTCGTCCATCCTGAAGAGCCTGAGTCAGTTCGCCCAGTTCCTGCAAGGCTATGTCGCCGAAGACGAGGCTTGCAGCGCTGTTGCCGCGTCGCTGGAGCCGTCGTTCCTGCTGGCCTATCACCGCAACGCATACATCTACGCACTCATCGAGGCCTGCCAGGCAGGCAGGCCCATCGTTCCGGCGGTCGTGCAGCAGATTTCCTCGTCGCTCGAACAGGCGGCCCCTTCCGTTTCCGGCGATCTGAGGCGTTCCGTCAAGATCGCGCTGCTCGAGGCGCTCAACGCGTCGCCGCTGCGCTCGCTGGTTCCCGTGCTGTGGCGCATGTACTACCGACTCAAGACCAGGTCGCAGTGAGATGACTTCTGCACTGACGCCCGCGCGTCCGCCCGCTGCGCGCCCCACTCACGACAGGACACCAATGAAGGTTTGTTCGGTCGTCGTCTGCTATCGACCCGATATCGGGGCGCTGTTCGAGCTGTGCCGCATCCTGCTGCGCGACGGTTCGGGCGTGATCCTGGTCGACAACACCGAGATGCCCTACCTGGATGCCCACGCGGTACCCGAGGGCTGTGAACTGATCACGCTCGCGTTCAACTCCGGCATCGCACATGCACAGAACATGGGCATCGAGTCGGCACTCCGCGCAGGATCGGACGTGATCGCCTTCTTTGACCAGGACTCCACGATCCGGCCCGGCGTGTTGTCGACCCTCGTAGCCGCGCTCGACCCTGTGGCGCCCGAGGTCGTTTCGCCCCTGTATTACGACGCCGACAGCGATGCAGAGCTGCCGTCGCTGCGGCTGAACCGGTGCGGACTCGTACGCGCCATTCACCGCGACGGATCGGCACCGGCCTACCCGGTCGACGTGGTCATCTCGTCGGGCACGGTGGCCACGAAACGGGTCTTCGAGATCGCCGGTAAGCTGGACGAGAGCCTGTTCATCGATTACGTCGACACCGAATGGTGCCTGCGCTGCCGCAGCAGGAACGTGCCGATCCGCGTCGTACCGGCCGCGTCGATGCGCCATCGCATCGGCAGCAAGTCCATCGATCTGGGTTTCGCAACCGTGATGGTGCACAGCCCGGTGCGCTGCTACTACCAGATCAGGAACTGCATCCATCTCTTCCGAATGCGGCATGTTCCGCGACTGTTCGCGCTGCGCGAGACACTGGCCACCTGCTTCAGTCGTGCGTTGCTGCTGTTGTTCGTTTCCGACCGGCGACGCTACGGCCGGGCCTATTGGTACGCGCTGCGAGATGGCATCAAGGGTGTCACCGGTGGTGCGCATCGGACGACCGCCTCTCTGATTCAGTAAACCCACCGCCTCATTCCGACTTCGAATCTGTCCGTCCATGGCCAATCTCATGAACAAGCGTCCGTATCAGATCTGCACCAACTGCATTATGGACACGAGCGACTCGACCATCCGCTTCGACGAGCGCGGCTGGTGCGAGTACTGCTGCAACTTCCACAGCAGCATCCTGCCCAACTGGCATCCCGACGAGCGAGGCGTCCGGGAAATCATGCCGACGATCGAGAAGATCAAGCGCGAGGGTCGAGGACGCGACCACGACTGCCTGATCGGCATCAGCGGTGGTCTCGACAGCTCGTACGTCGCCTACATCGCAAAGGAGAAGTTCGGCCTGCGACCCCTGATGTTCCACTGCGACGCCGGATGGAATTCCGACCTCGGCGTCAGCAACATCCAGAAGATCATCGATGGCTTGGGCCTGGACCTCGTCACCGAGGTCGTCAACTGGGAAGAGATGAAGGACCTTCAGCGCGCGTTCTTCAAGTCGCAGGTGTCGTTTGTCGACACACCACAGGACTTGGCACTCTTCTCCGCGATCTACAACTTTGCAGCCAAGAACGGATTCAAGTACGTCATCACGGGCGGCAACAACTCGACCGAGTGCGTGCGCGAATCGCTCGAATGGACATACTTCTCGACGGACATGCGGCAGGTCCGCGACATCCACCAGAGGTTCGGCACGATTCCGCTCAAGACCTTCCCGACCTGCGACATCCTGAAGTACAAGTTCTATTACCGGTGGATCAAGGGCGTCCGGGTCATCAAGCTGCTCGACTCCGTCCCCTACATCAAGAAGGACGCCATTCGCCTGTTGAGCGAGAAATTCGGCTGGCAACCCTACCCCCAGAAGCACTACGAATCGCGCTTTACGCGCTTCTACGAGTCGTTCTGGACACCCACCAAGTTCGGCTACGACAAGCGGCGCGCCTACCTTTCCAGCGAAATCCTGACCGATCAGATGACGCGCGACGAGGCGCTTGAACGCATCTCGAAGCCGGAACTGGATGAGAAGACGATGCGCCAGGAGTTCGAATACGTTGCGACCAAGCTGGGGTGGACACCCGAGGAGTTCACCGAGATCCTGAACGGCGAGAACAAGACGTTCCGCGACTACAAGAACAAGTTGTTCATCATCGCGCTGGGCGCACGGATCTCCAACCTGCTCGGACTGGACAACCGGATCTTCAGATGATCACGATCATCGACTACGGCCTCGGCAACGTCCTTGCCTTCGTCAACGTCTACAAGCGCCTTCACATTCCAGCCTCCGTGGCGCGCACGCCCGACGACCTGCGCGGCGCCACCAAGCTGATCCTTCCGGGCGTCGGTGCGTTTGACCACGCGATGGAGTTGCTGCACCGCTCGGGCATGCGTAAACCACTGGACGCGATGGTGCTGGAGCAATCCGTGCCGGTGCTGGGCGTGTGCGTCGGAATGCAGATCCTGGCGTCGTCGAGCGAGGAAGGACAGTCGAGCGGACTGGGCTGGGTACCGGGCGACGTGCGCAAGTTCGACGTCGCGGCCATGCAGCCGCGCATGCAACTGCCGCACATGGGATGGAACGACGTGAAGCCGGTCGTTCCGTCGCCGCTGTTCGCCGGGCTCGAGCAGGGTGCGCGCTTTTATTTCCTGCACTCGTACTACTTCCATTGCGCGAGCGACGAATCGAGGCTGGCCGATTCCGAGTACGGCATCATCTTCAGTTGCGCCGTACACCGGCGCAATATGTACGGTGTGCAGTTTCATCCGGAGAAGAGCCACCACTTCGGCACCCGGCTTCTGCAGAATTTCGCGGAGCTGTAACGATGTTGCGACCCAGGGTCATTCCGTGCCTGCTTGTGCGAGACAAGGGTCTCGTCAAGACGGTGGGCTTCGCCGATGCGAAGTACGTTGGCGACCCGATCAATGCGGTCAAGATCTTCAACGAGAAGGAGGTCGACGAATTGATCGTGCTGGACATCGACGCCACGACACAGGGCCGCGGTCCCGACTACCAGATGATCGAGAAGCTTGCCGTCGAATCGAGGATGCCGCTGTGCTACGGCGGCGGCGTGAAGACGGCGGAACAGGCCAAGGCGATCATCGGGCTCGGCGTCGAGAAGGTCGCAATCAGCTCCGCCGCCCTCGACAACCCGGACTTGGTATCACAGGTCGCCGATGCGGTCGGCCGCCAGAGCGTAGTCGTTGTGCTCGACGTGAAACGGCGGTCGCGCGACGGCAAGTACGATGTCTGGACGCACAACGGCCGCATCAACACGGGCCGCTCCCCCGCCGAGGTGGCTGCCGAAACCGAACGACATGGCGCGGGCGAGATCGTCGTCAATTCGATCGACAATGACGGCCAGATGAAGGGCTACGACATGGCGGTCGCGGCTCAGGTCCGAGACGCGACCGGCGTGCCGGTCACCGTGCTGGGCGGGGCGGGTTCGCTGAAGGATATAGGCGAGCTCGTCGGCAGATTCGGCGTCATCGGCGCCGCGGCGGGCAGCCTGTTCGTATTCAAGGGCATCTACCGCGCGGTGCTCATCAACTACCCCTCGGCGCACGAACGCGACCGCGTGATTCGCGAGAATCTGTGAACCCGCTGAAGGCGCCGCCAGAAGACGACGCACCGGTCATGCGACCCGACGATCCGACTACACCGACGATGAACGTTCTAGTCCTGGGCGCCACCGGCATGCTCGGCCATGTCGTGTACCGGGCGCTGTCGGCAGCGGTCGGGCTGCACGTTCGCGGGACGGTGCGCAGCCAGAGCCTGGTCCGGTTCCCGATTCAGACACGCCCGCGTCTGGAGATTGTCGACAACCTCGAAGACGGCGAAAGGCTGGAACACCTGTTTGAACAAGTGCGGCCGAACGTCGTCATAAACTGCGCATCGGTGCGGAAGCCGGCTCCTGCAGATCCGATGCGATCGATGGCCGTTCTGGCGCTGCTGCCTCAGCGGCTGTCGCACCTGTGCCGTCGGCATGGCGCCCGGCTTGTCCAGATCGGTTCCGATGCCGTGTTCGCCGGCTCGCGCGGCGACTACACCGAGGAAGACCTCCCCGACGCCAACGACACGTACGGCATGGCAAAGCTGCTGGGCGAAGTCCGTGAGCCCCACGCGATCACGTTGCGCACTTCGATCATCGGCCATGAATTGCTCGGCCAGGGTGGGTTGCTCGAGTGGTTCCTGGCCCAGACCGGCCCTTGTCGGTGCTACACGCGTGCAATCTTCTCGGGCTTTCCGACCGTCGTACTCGCGAGAGTCATCCGCGACGTGATCCTACCGCGGCCCGATCTGCATGGTGTCTACCATCTGGCGACCCAGCCGATATCAAAACTTGAACTGCTGCGACTGGTTGCTCAACGCTATGGCAAGACGACCGAGATCATCGCCGACGACAGCGTCGCGATCGATCGTTCACTGAACGCTGCGAAGTTCGCCGCAGCGACGGGCTATGCGCCCCCCGCGTGGCCAGAGCTGGTCGACGCGATGTACGCGGATCATCTTGAATCTATGAGGGAATGATGTTCAACGACAAGATAGTGGCCATCACCGGCGGAACGGGCTCGTTCGGCCGACATGTCTTGAAGCGGTTCCTTGCGACGGACGTGCGCGAGATCCGGATCTTCAGTCGCGACGAGAAGAAGCAGGAAGAGATGCGCTCCGAGTACAAGAACGCCAAGCTGAAGTTCTACCTCGGGGACGTCCGCAACTACGACAGCATCAGTCAAGCACTGAAGGGCGTGAACTATCTGTTCCACGCCGCCGCGTTGAAGCAGGTTCCTTCGTGCGAGTTCTATCCGCTGGAGGCGGTGCGCACCAATGTGCTGGGCGCCGATAACGTCATGAGCGCCGCGATCGCCAAACGGGTCGAGAAGGTCGTCGTCCTCAGCACGGACAAGGCCGTGTATCCGATCAATGCGATGGGGCAGACCAAGGCACTGATGGAGAAGGTCATGGTCGCCAAGGCACGCATGCTCAGCCCGGACGAGACACTGCTGTGCGCAACGCGATACGGCAATGTCATGGCGTCGCGCGGATCGGTCATCCCGCTGTTCGTGTCGCAACTCAAGGAGGGCAAGCCGCTGACCGTGACGGACCCGCACATGACCCGATTCCTGATGTCCCTGGACGATTCCGTCAACCTCGTCTTGCATGCGTTCGAACATGGAACACAGGGCGACATCTTCGTTCAGAAGGCGCCGGCTTCGACGATTGCGGACCTCGTCCAGGCGCTGAAGGAACTTTTCAACCGCGACAATCCCGTGCACGTCGTAGGTACCCGGCACGGTGAGAAGCTGTACGAGTCACTCGTTTCGCGCGAGGAGATGGCGCGCGCCGAGGACATGCAACAGCACTTTCGCATTCCAGCCGACAACCGCGACCTGAACTACGCCATGTACTTCACAGAAGGCGAGGAGCAGATCTCGCTGCTCGACGACTACACCTCGCACAACACGCAGCGGCTTAGCGTGGAACAGGTCAAGGCGCTGCTGCTCAAGCTGGACTTCATCCAGCAGCATCTGCAAGGGCGCGAAGTGCGCGCCGCCGACTGAATCCAGGAGATTTCCGCGTCATGATCGCTTCGGGCGAGTACACCCCCTGCTGTTCCTTCTGCAACAGCTCCCGTATGAGCAAGGTCATGGACTTCGGGACGGTCGCACTGGCTGGCGGCTTCCTCAAGCCCGAGCAGTTCGCCGCCGAGCGCAAGTTTCCGTTGCGTCTGTACTTCTGCAACGACTGCTTCGCCGTGCAGGTGGTCGACAAGGTTCCTGGGGACGTGCTGTTTCACAACTATTTCTACTTCTCATCGTCGATCGGCACGCTGCGCGAGCACTTCAAGACCTACGCCGCCGAGGTGGCGGCACGGTTCCTGACGCCTTCGACTGCGAAGGTGCTCGAGTTCGGCTGCAACGACGGCGTCCTGTTGCGCCCCCTGGCCGATCAAGGCATCCGCACGGTAATCGGCGTCGATCCGGCGGCCAATGTGGTCGCGACGATCGACGACCCGCGGGTGATGGTCGTCAACGACTTCTTCACCGAGGAGGTGGCCCGTCGCATCGTTGCCGAACACGGCCCGTTGGACATGGTCATGGCCAACAACGTCTACGCACACGTTCCGGACATCCAGGGTACGACCCGAGCGGTCGCACAGGTGCTTGGCGACGACGGCGTCTTCGTGTTCGAAGTGCACTACCTCGACAAGGTCATCTCGGAACTGCAATACGACATGGTCTATCACGAGCACCTGTACTACTACTCGCTGTTGTCGGCGATGTCGCACTTCGACCGATACGGCATGATGGTGTTCGACATTAAGCCGACACCGATCCACGCCGGATCGATGCGTTTCTACGTCTGCAAGAAGGGTAGCCGGCACAGCGGCGCCGTGTCCGAGGCCGTGGTCGCACTCGAAGCCGAGGAACGCCGCAAGGGTTTCGACCGCGTCGACACCTTCCTGCGCTTCTCGCAATCGGTCGCCGCCCACCGCGATGAACTTCTCGCCCTGCTGAACCGGTTGCGCAGCCACGGCAAGCGCATTGCCGGCTACGGCGCTTCCGGACGCGCAAACACCATGATCCAGTATTGCGGCATCAGCCACGCGCATCTCGACTACATGATTGACGACGCGCCGGCAAAGACGGGGTTCTACACGCCGGGATCGCATTTCGAGATCCACTCTCGCTCGGTGCTGGAGGGCCCGGACCGACCAGACTACGTCCTGGTGTTCGCGTGGAGCTTCTTCGACGAGATCCGAAAGCGCAACGCCGACTACCTCGCATCCGGCGGGCGCATGATCCTGCCGCTGCCGAGGGTGTCAGTCTTTCCTCATGCCGACGTCTGACACCTCCGACTCTCTTCACACAGCCTTGCCGAAACAGATTGCCTGGAGCACCCGCCACATGAGAGTGATGTCGATATTCGGAACCCGCCCCGAGATGATCAAGATGTGGGCCACCTTGAAGAAGCTCGACGCGCTCAACTTCGAGCATGTCATGGTGCACACTGGCCAGAACTTCACACCGGAGTTGCGTGAGTTCTTCTTCGCGGACCTGCAACTGCGCAAGCCTGATTTCGAACTGGGGATCGACACCTCCAGCTACGGCAAGGAGGTCGCAGACGTCATCCGCAAGTCGGACGACCTGTTCGAGCGGGTGAAACCCGACGCGCTGCTGATCCTGGGCGACACCTTCAGCGGCCTTTCGGTGCTTCCCGCAGCGCACCGCGGCATCAAGATCTTTCACATGGAGGCCGGCCTTCGTGCCTGGGACCGGCGCATGCCGGAACAGCGCAATCGCATCCTGATTGATCACATCAGCAACATCCTGTTGCCCTACAACCACTATCACCGCGAGAACCTCGTTCGCGAGGGCATCCATCCGTCGAAGATCATTGTCACTGGCAATACGACATTCGAGGCGATGCGCGAGTTCGCGCCGCAGATCGAGGCCAGCGATATCCTGCGCCTTCTCGATCTCGAGTCGAAGAACTACATCCTGGTGACGGCGCACCGCAGCGAGAACGTCGACAACCCGGAGTACCTGCGAATCATCTTCCAGGCGATGGGCCAGCTCGCCGAGCTGCATGATCGCGAGATCATCTTCCCGATGCACCCGCGCACGCGCAGCAAGCTCAGCGGTGTGGACGTTCCGGCGCGGGTGCGGATCATGGCGCCGCTGGGCTTCTACGACTTCAACCGTTTGCTCAAGGAGTCCTACTGCGTGCTGTCGGACTCCGGTACCGCGGCCGAAGAGGGGCTGTTCTACAAGGTTCCAAACGTCAGTCTTCGCATGGCCACCGAACGGATCGAAACGCTCGAAAGCGGCGCAACCATCGTGTCCGGCATGAGCGTCGAAAACATCGTCGAGTCGGTAACTACCGCGGTGAGCCAGCCGTGGAGCGCACGCTATCAGCTCGAAGAGGACTTCTCGCCGTCGTCCGTGGTCGTCAACGCCATCCGTACCCAGATCACCAACTTCTTCTGAGGCGCGGGATCGTTCATCAACCCACTGCGAAAGTGCCACGAACTTGCGCATTGCGCTGATCTGCACCGATTACCCGCCTCAGCGCACGTCTGCAGCGGTGCAGATGCGAGACCTTGCGCTCGAGCTTCACCGCCAGGGCCATGCGCCCGTCGTGATCCTGCCCTCCTCCGAGCTGGAGGGCCGGAGCCGACTCGACGTCGTCGAAGGCGTGGAAGTGCTGCGGGTCGCGGGCCCGCGCACGAAGGACATCGGCTATCTTCGGCGCACCCTGTCCGAGATGACGCTGCCGTTCGTGATGCTGCGCGGCCTCGATGCGACCGCGCACCGTCACACACGATGGGACCTGATCGTCTGGTACTCGCCGACCATCTTCTTCGGCCCGCTGGTCTGGATTCTGAAGCGTCGAAGCGCGTGCCGTGGCTATTTGATCCTGAGAGACATCTTCCCCGAATGGGCGTTCGACCTCGGGCTGATGGGCAAGGGACTGCCCTACGCGTTCTTCAAGGGCGTCGCAAGTCTTCAGTATCGGGTGGCTGACGCCATCGGCGTTCAGACCCCATCGAACCTCGCATACCTGAAGTTCTGGCACTCCCCCCCGCGCCGACGACTGGAGGTCTTGCAGAACTGGCTGGCGCCTGCTCCGGACGTCGGTTCGAGCATTCGCGTCGCGCAGACGGCACTGGCCGGTCGGAAGGTCTTTGTCTATATCGGCAACATGGGCGTCGCCCAAGGCATGGACATCTTCATCGACCTGGCCGCGAGCCTCGAGTCGCGCCGTGACGTCGGCTTCTTGTTCGTGGGGCGAGGGTCCGAAGTTGCCCGATTGGCGGCGCAAGTGACACTGCGGGGTCTGACCAACACCCTGTTCTTCGGTGAAGTCGACTCGCGCGAGATGCCCGGGCTCCTTGCCCAATGCCATGTCGGACTGCTGGCACTCGATCCGCGACACAAGACCCACAACATACCGGGCAAGTTCCTCACGTACCTTCTCGCCGGACTGCCAGTACTGGCCAGAGTGAACGAAGGCACCGACATCGCCGAATTGATCGCCCGCGAAGACGTTGGACGGGTCTACGTCGGCGAGTCCGTTCAGGTGCTGAAGGATCTCGCTATCGAACTCGCCGACAACCCGACCACGCACGCCGGCATGTCATCTCGCGGCTGCGAATTGGCGCTGCGGATGTTCTCTCCACAGACCGCAGCGCGGCAAATTACTGCCCTCGCCCCAGGCATGCCCGATACGATGCCCCATTGACGCGACCTTCGCCGCCCCATCACGGGATGGATACCAATCCTCGAGACTGGGGGCGCACTGTGCGCCGGAGGCTCGGATAGCGCCCCGACAGTACCACCTCGCTGGCAGATAATCGTCGCCATGCGGCACGTACGCCGTTCGACAATGATTCCCTTCCTCGCCAGCTTCGTCACTGCCCTTGTCGTAGCCCTGCTCATCGTGAGGTTCGCCTCGCAGCATGAACGACCATGGTCCGACCATGACCTGTCAGGGCCACAGAAGTTCCACGTACGGCCGGTACCGCGCATCGGTGGCGTCGCCATACTTGCGTCGATCGTCGTTGGCTCGATCTTGGCGGCATGGTCCGAACTTGACGATATCCGTGCGCTTTGGGCGCTGATTGCCGCCGCACTGCCCGCATTCGCGTTCGGCCTCGCGGAGGATCTGACCAAGAGCGTGTCCCCACGTCGCCGACTGTTCTTCACTGCGGTATCCGCCTCGCTGGGCGTCTGGTGGCTCGATGCCATTCTGGTGCGCACCGCGATCCCCGGCGTGGATCAGCTGATTGTCTGGATGCCGCTTGCCGCAGCGCTGACCATCTTCGTTGTCACCGGCGTGGCCAACTCGATCAACATCATCGACGGATTCAACGGCCTCGCATCGATGTGCGTGTTGATGATGGTTCTGGCGTTGGCATACGTGGCATTCAAGGTCGGCGACACGGTCGTCCTCAACGCATCGCTGATCGTCGCTGGTGCCGTACTCGGCTTCTTCGTGTGGAACTTCCCGGCAGGCCTGATCTTCCTCGGCGATGGTGGAGCCTATCTGCTGGGATTCGTGCTGGCGGAACTGTGCGTGGTGCTGCTGCATCGCAATCCAAGCGTCTCTCCCATCTTCACGCTGTTGCTGTGCTCGTACCCTATCCTCGAAACACTCTTCACGATCTACCGCCGCAGGATCGTGCGTGGAACGGCAACTGCCGCGCCTGATGCGATCCACCTGCATACGCTGATCCATCGACGCGTGGTCCGCTGGCTCGTCGACGCGAGCCAGGAGCGCCGGCAAACGACACGCAACTCGATGACGTCGCCCTACCTCTGGCTGTTGTGCCTGGTTTCGGTGATTCCTGCCATATCGTGGTGGGACAACACGGCAGCCCTGACGATCTGCCTGTTCCTGTTCGTTATCCTGTATGTCTTGCTGTACCGCAGCATCGTGCGCTTCAAGACACCGAAGTGGCTGGTGATGCGCCGCTGAGCCGCGCGGGCCAGAGCGGTCGTGCGGCCGCCTAGAATGTCGGGGCTCGCACCGCCTCGCTCATGACGTCCTCGCCCGTTCCTCCCCTGCCGCCCGCCGACACCCACCAGCTGCTCGCCGAGCGCCGCGAAAAGCTCGCCGCGCTGCGGCGCCGCGCGACGGTGCCGTTTCCCAACGACTTCAAGCCGCGCGACCACGCCGCGCCGCTGCAGCAACGCTACGGCGCGCTGGAAAACGAAGCCCTCGAACCGCAGAACGTGAGCGTCGCCGTCGCCGGCCGCCTGATGCTCAAGCGCCTCATGGGCAAGGCCAGCTTCGGCACGCTGCAGGACGAATCCGGCCGCATCCAGCTCTTCGCGACGAAGGACGCGCTCGGCGACGCCGACTACGAGGCCTTCAAGCACCTCGACCTCGGCGACATCGTCGGCGCCGAGGGCACGCTGTTCCGCACCCGCACGGGCGAGTTGTCGGTGCGGTTGCGCACGCTGCGGCTGCTGACCAAGAGCCTGCGCCCGCTGCCCGACAAGTTCCACGGCATGACGGACCAGGAGCAGAAGTACCGCCAGCGCTATGTCGACCTGATCACCGACGAGCACGCGCGCGCACGCTTCGCCGTGCGCAGCAAGGCCGTGGCGTCGATCCGACGCTTCATGGTCGACCACGCCTTCCTCGAGGTCGAGACGCCGATGCTGCATCCGATCCCGGGCGGCGCCAACGCCAAGCCGTTCGTGACGCACCACAACGCGCTCGACCAGCAGATGTTCCTGCGCATCGCGCCCGAGCTCTACCTCAAGCGCCTGCTCGTCGGCGGCTTCGAGCGCGTGTTCGAGATCAACCGCAACTTCCGCAACGAAGGCATCTCGGTTCGCCACAACCCCGAGTTCACGATGATGGAGTTCTACGCGGCGTACTGGAACTACCATGACGTGATGGCCTACACCGAGGCGGTGATTCGCCATGCCGCGCGCGAAGCGGCGGGCTCCGCAAGCCTGTCCTACCAGGGCCGCGCCGTCGACCTCGAGACGCCGTTCGCGCGGCTGTCGATCCGCGACGCGATCGAGCGCCACGTGCCCGACGCCGCCGCCGCGCAGATCGACGACGCCACCTGGCTGCGCGAGAAGCTCAAGCACCTCGGCAAGGAGCCGCCGGCGCACTGGGGCCTGGCGCAGCTGCAGTTCGCCGTATTCGAGGAGTTCGTCGAGGACAAGCTCTGGGAGCCGACTTTCATCGTCGACCACCCCGTCGAGGTGTCGCCGCTGGCGCGCGCCTCCGACACCGACCCCGCGAAGACGGAGCGCTTCGAGCTCTACATCACCGGCCGCGAGATCGCCAACGGCTTCTCGGAGCTCAACGACGCCGAGGACCAGGCCGCGCGCTTCCAGTCGCAGGTCGAGAACAAGACCGCCGGCGACGAGGAAGCGATGTACTACGACGCCGACTTCATCCGTGCGCTGGAATACGGCATGCCGCCGGCCGGCGGCTGCGGCATCGGCATCGACCGCCTGGTGATGCTGCTGACCGATGCGCCGAGCATCCGCGACGTGATCCTGTTCCCGGCGCTGCGCCGGATCGACTGACCGACCCGGCGCCGCCGCGTCAGCGGTGGCGGAACGCCGGCTTGCGCTTGGCCAGGAAGGCGTCCATGCCTTCCTTCTGATCCTCCGTCGCGAACAGCGTGTGAAAGGCGTGGCGCTCCTGGCGCAGCCCGTCCGCGAGCGGCGACTCGAAGGCCGCGTTGACCGCCTCCTTGGCCATGCGCAGCGCGGGCAGGCTCATCGTGCACAGCACGGCCGCGGCCGCCAGCGCCTCGTCGAGCAGCTTGTCGGCCGGCACGACGCGCGACACCAGGCCGGCGCGCTCGGCTTCCGCCGCGTCCATCATGCGGCTGGTCAGCACCATGTCCATCGCCTTGGCCTTGCCGACGGCGCGCGGCAGGCGCTGCGTGCCGCCGGCGCCGGGGATGACGCCGATCTTGATCTCGGGCTGGCCGAACTTCGCCGTGTCGGCGGCGATGATGAAGTCGCACATCATCGCCACCTCGCAGCCGCCGCCGAGCGCGAATCCGGCCACCGCGGCGATCACGGGCTTTCTCACGCGCAGCATCGTCTCCCAGTTGCGCGTGATCAGGTTGCGCTGGTGAACTTCGGCAAACGTCAGCCTGGCGATCGCCGCGATGTCGGCCCCGGCCGCGAATGCGCGCTCGTTGCCCGTCACGACGATGCAGCCGATGCCGTCGTCGGCGTCGAAGGCCAGCAGCGCGTCGCCCAGCTGGTCCATCAGCGCATCGTTGAGCGCATTCATCTGCTGCGGCCGGTTCAGCGTGATCAGGCCGGTGCGCAACGTGCCGTCGCCGACCACCTTCGTGAGGACCAACTGTTCGTTCATCGAAAAGACTCCACGGATGCGATGCCGCAAGTGTGCAATAGGACGCGCCGGCTCCCGCACACGCCGGCGTCAGGACGCAGTAAGCTGCGCCACCGAAGCAAGACCACGCCGACGACGCGACGGGACATGGCGACGATCTATCGCAAGACGCCGAAAGGCCAGGCCGAGATCGAGACGCGGGCGCACCACCTCCCGCCGCGGCTGCGCACGCCGCTGATCATGGTCGACGGCAAGCGCAGCGTCGATGAGCTGCGCAAGCTGATCGCCAACCAGCCTGACGAGTCCCTCGTCGCGCTGCTCGAGCAGGGTTTCATCGAAGTCGTCGAAGGCGCCGTCGCGCCCAAGACAATCGCTGCCGCACCGCCGGCACCGGCTGCACCGGCTTCGGGCACCATCACGCCCGACGTAGACGCGCTGCGCCGTCAGGCGGTGCGCGAACTCAACGAGCTGCTCGGTCCGGTGGCCGAAGCCGTCGCGATCAAGCTCGAAGGCGCCAAGTCGCTCGATCAGCTGCGCCACAGCCTGGGTAT
>Ga0138256_10000758_pt1 | contig 34710 bp, 29 predicted proteins | sample KNB2016incub_MG_FD_105486 | JGI IMG/M metagenome (GOLD analysis project Ga0138256, IMG submission 105486) | Active sludge microbial communities from wastewater in Klosterneuburg, Austria - KNB2014incub_MG | ecosystem: Engineered > WWTP > Activated sludge > Unclassified | place: Austria... | reverse complement strand
TTGATCGATCAACGCACAGAATTTTTATTAAACACAGCTGTATTAAACAGACTGGAAAAGGAGATCAAAGGTAATAAAGCAGTGGATCAGCTAGTTCCTCTTTTAGCAGGAACGGTTACAGATGATTTGATCAAAGAAATGGTCATTCGAATCCAGACCATGGAAGATCGCAAAGCAAATATGCAATTTCAGGCAACTGAAGCCAACGCTGCAATGATCGCTTTGGAGAAAGATATTGTTCGTCAACGAGAAATGCTTATCAATTCAATTATTAATTCCCGCAAATCAATTTCGGAAAAAATAAAAAGTATTGATGACAGGATAATGGAATTCGAAGGAGACTTTGCAAGTCTGCCAAGTAAGGAGGCAGAGATGGCCAGACTGGACAGATTGTATCAGGTAAATCAGAAATTCTATCAATTACTACTAGAAAAGAAAATCGAATTTTCAATCAGTCGTGCCGGAATTGTGACAGACAACATAATACTCCAACAAGGAACTGCTCCATTTTCACCAATTACACCAAACAGAAAACTTATACTTGCCGGAAGTTTACTTGCAGGTTTCGTATTCAGTTTCCTTTTGATCTTCATCCGATATCTGTTCTATAATGAGATCACTTCTTTGGAAGAGATCAATCAGTATACTGATGCGGCAATGCTTGGAATAATTCCAAAATACAAGAGTCAGATTCCGGTCTCACAGCTATTGGTTGATAAGAATCCAAAGTCAGCGATTTCAGAATCCTTTAGATCGGTCCGGACAAATTTGCAGTTTATTAATAGTGAACCGGGGCCAAAAGTTATTGCTATCACTTCCACTATTTCCGGAGAAGGTAAAACATTTGTTGCTATCAATCTTGCCGGTGTAATTGCCTTTTCGGAAAAGAAAGTATTGATCATTGACTTGGATATGCGGAAACCGAAGATTCACCTTGGTTTCAATGTAGAGAATGTCAGAGGAATGAGTACGATCTTAATTGGAAAAGACACACCTGAAAATTGTATCAATCATAGTAATTTAAAGAACCTTGACTTTATTACAGCCGGTCCGATTCCTCCAAATCCTTCAGAATTGATTCTAAGTAAACGGATGTCTGAATTGATCGATCAATTGAAATCACAATATGATATTGTGATCATCGATACTCCGCCAGTTGGAATTGTAACAGATGGTGTTGAAGTGATAAAGAAAGCTGATTATCCACTTTATATTGTGAGAACACTTTATTCGAAACGCGTCTTCCTTCAAAACCTGAACAAGATGATTGAAGAGAATAAGATCTCAAAATTGTCAGTGATCTTGAATGGTGTTGACACTGCACGCTTCAAGTATGGATATGGTTATGGATATGGTTACGGCTATGGATATGGATATGGTTATGGTTACGGCTATGGATATTATGACGAAGATTCAAAGAAACCACCGCAAACACGTTGGCAGAAATTCAAACAAATATTCTTTGCAAAAAATTAATTGACGGTATGAAAATTACTGAAACTCCGATCTCAGGAGTACTACTAATTGAGCCTAGAGTTTTTTCAGATTCACGTGGAGCTTTTTTCGAATCGTTCAATGCGAAGAGTTTAAAAGAATCAGGAATTGATCACGACTTCGTTCAGGATAATCAGTCAGTCAGTAAAAAAGGGGTGATACGTGGATTGCATTTTCAACGAGCACCTTTTGAGCAAGGAAAACTGGTAAGAGTAATTAAAGGAAGCGTGGTAGATGTAGCTCTTGACCTTCGGAAAGATTCTCCTACTTTTGGTAGACATTTTGATATTGAACTGAACGACAGGAATAATCTTATGTTATGGATTCCGCCGGGATTCGCACATGGATTTTCTGTGCTTGAAGAAAGTACGATCTTCTCATACAAGGTTACCAATTACTACCATTCATCATCAGAGAGTGGAATTATTTACAATGATATTGATCTGAATATTAACTGGGGCATAAAAGACGGAATTGTTTCCGAAAAAGATAAGGTTTTACCATCTTATAAAGATTATTGTCTGAGTCTTTAGAGATCTAAACAAATTAATAGCGAATGAAATGATTGACAAAAGTCCAGACTATTACTTCGTTGTATACTTATTGTATTTTATTGTTTCAGGAATCTTCTCATTTCTGATCAATAATTTATTTCTGAAATTCGTAAAAACATTAGGGATCAGAAATCAGGATGACACTGTGATTCGTTGGGGATCACAATCGAAACCTGCGGTTGGCGGATTTTCTTTTTACATTATTTTTCTTCTGTCGATTATCATTTATCCGGTTTTCTTTGATAGCAGCCAGGTTTTTCTAAATAAGCAATTTATTGGCATTCTATTGGCAGGTATGTTGGGATTTCTCCTCGGATTAGCAGATGACGCATACAATACCAGACCATTATTGAAATTATTTACACAAATAACATGTGGAATCATTTTACTTGTGACAGGATCTGAGATCACTTTGAGTTATGTTAACATTATCAATTACGTAATTACAATAGTCTGGGTCGTTGGCATTATGAATTCATTGAACATGCTCGATAATATGGATGCCATTTCAACGACAGTGTCTATCAGCATAATTCTATGTGCACTTACGGTTATGTTATTCCATCAGGAATATAATAGTGTTTACTTTATTATTATGCTTGGTGTAATGGCTTCGCTCTCCGGCTTTCTATTCTTCAATTGGCATCCATCAAAGATGTATATGGGTGATACGGGAAGTCAATTTCTTGGAGTTTTTCTTGCTGCCATGGGAATCCGATATTTATGGAATGCAGAACCACCATCGGGAGACCTGATCAGTGCAAGAAACTTATTTTTACCTCTGATCGTATTCTTGATGCCAATTATCGATACAACAACCGTTGTCATCAACAGACTTTCTAAAGGAAAAAGTCCATTTGTAGGTGGCAAAGATCATACTACACATGCACTGGCTTATTTAGGTCTTAGCGACAGACAAGTAGCATTAGTATTCTGGGCAGTGACGTTAATGAGTCTGTTGTTAGTTGTCATTATGGAGAAGTACTTAAAACAATGGAACCATGTTTATTCAATTCTATTCAGCGCCTATGTTTTAATGATGTTCTCTATTTTCTTTTATGCAGCACGGTCGGTAAAGGACAAATAAAATAGTGAATCGTTCTATAAAACCGGCGCTTCCAGCTTACTCAAATAATCTACCAATTTTCTAATAGCCACTCCCCTATGACTGATGGCATTTTTTTCCTCGTCTGACATTTGAGCAAATGTTTTTGTGTATCCGTTAGGTAAAAAGACCGGATCATAACCAAAACCGTTTTCGCCTTCTTCTGCCATTGTGATAACACCATCAACACGGCCTTCAAAATTGGTTGAAACACCATCAATCATAAGACAAATCGAGGTTCGAAAATTTGCTTTTCGGTTTTCGATTCCTTTAAGTTCTGTCAATAGTTTTTTGATATTGTCAGCAGCGCGACATGCAGGCCCGGCAAAGCGTGCTGAATATACACCCGGCCGACCATCCAATGCATCCACTTCAAGGCCTGTATCATCAGCAAAACAGTTCATGCCGAATTTTTCGTAAATATATCTGGCTTTGATAAATGCATTATCGGGAATGGTGCTTCCTGTTTCTGCAATTTCATCCTCACAATCGATATCTTTCAGACTAAGTATTTCGATTGAATCAGGAAGAAGCTGCTTCACCTCTTTCAATTTATGATTGTTATTTGTCGCAAAGACCAGCTTCATATTCCCACAATTTAGTTGAAGCAAAATAGTGCTTTAATTAAGATTTTTGACAAGCGGACTATTTAATTTATTGATCTTGACTGTTGATAGATCAAGAGCCATTGGTCGTGGGTCATGGGTCATGGTTCGAGTGTCGAATTTCACATCTACTTGACCTTTGACCCTTGACCTTTGACCTCTTATAAACTACTGTAAGAATCACAAAAAACCCTATATTTGGTTCTTTAAAATTAACTATGAAAGTTGCATTAATCACAGGAATCACAGGACAGGATGGAGCTTATTTAGCAGAATTTCTTCTAAACAAAGGCTACATGGTTCATGGTATTAAAAGACGCAGTTCGCTCTTCAATACTGAACGGATCGATCACCTCTATCTTGATCCGCATGAAAAAAATATCAATTTCAAATTGCATTATGGTGATTTGACAGACAGCACTAATTTGATAAGAATCATTCAGGAAGTACAGCCGGATGAGATCTATAATCTGGGTGCCATGTCTCACGTAAAAGTAAGTTTCGAAACCCCTGAATACACTGCAAATGCAGATGGTATTGGTTGTCTGCGTTTACTTGAAGCTATCCGAATACTTGGCATGACTAAGAAAACTAAATTTTATCAGGCCTCGACTTCTGAATTGTACGGCTTAGTTCAACAAGTTCCTCAAACCGAATCGACTCCTTTCTACCCACGTTCACCATATGCAATTGCAAAATTATATGCTTACTGGATGACAGTCAATTATCGTGAAGCGTATGGGATTTTTGCAGCAAACGGAATACTCTTCAACCATGAATCACCTTTACGAGGCGAGACGTTTGTATCAAGAAAAATAACAAGAGGTGTTGCCCGAATTGTATTGGGCCTTCAAGATCAGTTATATCTTGGAAACATTGATTCAAAGCGCGATTGGGGCCATGCAAAAGACTATGTTGAAGCTATGTATTTAATTCTTCAGCAAGAGAAACCGGAAGACTTTGTTATTGCAACAGGAAAAACAACAACAGTCAGAGAATTCCTCACGATGTCATTCGAGGAAGTTGGAATAAAACTGGAGTTCAAAGGCACAGGTGTCAATGAACAAGCCGTGATTGCTTCTTGTAGTAATCCAAATTTCAAACTACCAATTGGAAAAGTTGTATTGAGTATTGATGAAAAATATTTCAGGCCAACAGAGGTAGATCTTTTACTAGGTGACCCATCAAAAGCAGAGAAACAATTAGGGTGGAAACCAAAATACGATCTGAAGATGTTAGTGAAAGAAATGATGGAAAGTGATCTTGAACTTTTCAAGAAGGACAAATATTTGAAAGAAGGTGGACATAACGTTTTAAATTACCATGAATAATAATTCGAAGATCTATGTTGCCGGCCACAGAGGAATGGTTGGTTCAGCAATTGTCAGACACCTTACCGGAAGTGGTTTCACTAATCTGATTTTAAAAACATCAGCAGAACTTGATCTTAGAAATCAACAGTCAGTAAATGATTTTTTCAAGAATGAAAAACCGGAATATGTTTTCCTTGCTGCTGCTAAAGTTGGCGGCATCAATGCGAATAACATTTACCGGGCAGAGTTCCTATATGATAATTTAGCCATTGAAATAAATGTTATTGAAGCGGCGAAACAGAATTCAGTAAAAAAACTTTTATTTCTTGGGTCTTCTTGTATCTATCCGAAATCGGCACCTCAGCCATTAAAGGAAGAGTATCTGCTTACCGGAATCCTTGAATCTACCAATGAACCATATGCAATCGCAAAGATTGCAGGGATTAAATTATGTGAAGCATATCGCTCTCAATATGGCTGCAATTTCATTTCAGCAATGCCGACAAACCTATACGGTCCTAATGACAATTATGATCTGGAAAAATCGCATGTGCTTCCGGCATTGATACGTAAATTTCATGCAGCTAAAACGAATGGCTCTTCAGAAGTAATTGTTTGGGGAAGCGGTAAACCCATGCGTGAATTTTTACATGTTGATGATCTTGCAGCTGCCTGCCTGATATTAATGCAAAAATATGATGGTGTCGGTTTTCTGAATGTCGGATTTGGTAGTGATATCAGTATCTCTGATCTGTCATTCCTCCTTGCTGATATTGTAGGCTTTAAAGGTAAAATAGTCTTTGACACTAGCCGTGCAGACGGTACTGTAAGAAAACTGATGGATTCTTCCAAAATGCAAGCATTGGGATGGCAGCCGAAAATCGGTCTAAAGCAAGGAATATCAGATACTTATAAAATTTTTCACGAACAGTTTTTACACATTTGATTGTAAAACTTTAAAGTTCGGTTTTTCGTATGCAGAGTAACTGATTTGGCATAGTGCCAAACGAAGATTTACTCTAATCGATCTATTCAATGCATACCGAATTCACAAAAGAGGTTCGTCTGATTTTAATGTTGACCCTTTCATCGTTTCTGTTTTCAATTTCACTTTCCGGGCAATGTCCAACGGCCAATTTCAGTATGCCGGGTTCAATTTGTGCAGGGGCTCCTATTACTTTCACAAACACTAGTTTGAATTCCACAAGCTATCAGTGGGATTTCACTCCAGGTTTTTTCAGAAACTCAGGTGTTAAACTAAGTGATACTGCAAGTGGTGTTCAATATGCACGAGACATAACAATCGAAGAACAGAATGATACAGTAGTTGGATTCTATTGTGGAGGAAACACAATGTTCAGAGTCATTTATGCAAATGGTTTAGCGCAGCCTCTAACATCAATAGAGAACCTTGGTGACCTAGGTGTTCTATATCAACCGTCAGATATCGCATTGTTCAAGGAAAATAATGAATGGTATGGACTAATTGTTGATTACGGAAATTACGCTTTGAATCGATTCCATCTTGGCACCAGTTTATTGAATACACCAGACAATGTAAGTCAGCTATTCAACAACACAAATAGCAATATCACTACTCCTTGGTCAATAAAAATAATTTCTGATTCAATTGGAAATGTTTTTGCAATGGCAACGAACTTCACTGTTGGTACATTCACACTTTACGAGTTTGGGAATTCGATCTTGAATGCTCCGACTGCCAATGCCCCTATTGCAATTCCCGGGGCAGCCAATGTACTTGACGGAATTTTTGCTCATGAATGTGGAAATTTCTATGCCTATTTCAGTGGTTATAGTTCGACCAATATTGTTAAAGCTGATTTTGGTGCAACTATAAACACTTCTCCAACTTTTACAACATTAATTTCAGATGGAAGCCCATCTGATCTATCGTTGATTCGTGACAGTTCCGGTTGGAAGATGATCACAAGCAACTATAGCACATCTGACATCAGAAAATACGATCTTGGAAGTAGTTTATCAGCAAACTCTGCCGTATTAATTGGCACTGAAGCTTTCAGTGGATCAAATCCAAAAGGACTTGCGACTCTTCGGAAAGACAATCACCAATATGTTATCATACAAAACAACAGTTCATTCAATCTTCAAGTCGTTGAATATACAAACAGTGTCAATGTTTCAACAGCAATCTCAACCGATAGTATTCCTTCAAATATAGCTTTCAATACAGCCGGAACTTATCCGGTTACTTTGACAGTTTATGATGACAATGGAAACTCTTCCACTGTAACACAACAGATCCAGGTAGTAAATGCGCCAATTAGTGCTTTCGAAGCTTTAAATCTTTGTTTTGGAGACAGTGTAAATTTTATTGATTCAACAACCATTTCCGGAGGAACTATTACGAGTTGGAATTGGAACTTTGGAGATGGCGATACGAGTACCATGCAGAATCCTGTACATTATTTCTCATCGGCCGGGACTTACAATGTGAGTCTGACTACCAGTTCAGGTACTTGCGACAATACACTTACAAAACAGATCATAATTGCTGATGTGCCAAGTGCAAATTTTTCCGCCACAACAGGATGTTCAAACACACTTAGTCCGTTTACAGACCTCTCAACAATCGCCAGCGGAAGCATCGTAGCATGGTCCTGGAATTTCGGAAATGGAGATACGAGCACCATTCAAAATCCGATTTACTCCTTCCCTACCGGTGGTAATTACTTGATCTCATTAACGGTTATTAGTGATGGAAATTGCTCATCCAGTTACTCAACCAACCTGGTTGTAAATTCCAGTCCAATTGCAGCATTCAATGAGGTTAATACTTGCATCGGACAACAGGTTAATTTTTCAAACCAGACCAATGCAAATGGTTCTTCTATTATTGGATATAATTGGAATTTTGGCGATGGGAATACTGATACAATTTATTCGCCGAATCATACTTATGCCAATGTTATTGGAAATTATTTCGTGGAGTACATTGTAAATGCGAGCAATGGATGTAGCGATACATTAACAAAAGAAATCCGAATCAGCAACATTCCAACAGCCAATTTTAATTTACCGTCTGCTACTTTATGCCAGGGTAATGCCATTCAATTTTCAGACCTCTCATCAGTAGTAAATGATACTATTTCTTCGTGGAGTTGGGATTTTGGTGACGGAGAAATTGATTCTGTGGCTTCGCCGATACACAGTTTTTCGACTCCCGGAACTTACACCATAAACCTGATAGCATATTCACCATCAAATTGTCCAAGTTCACCTGCACAACAAAGTATAACGGTATTAGAAAGTCCAAATGCATCCTTTTCCTACGCAAGTACATGCTTAGGAACAACGACTACCTTCACCGACCTGTCAACACCTGCTTCCGGAAGTTCTATTGCATCTTATTTGTGGAATTTAACACCTGATGATTCATCTGTATTTTCAAATACCTTTTTCACATTTGACAGTATTGGTAGTTACCCGGTAAGTTTATCAGTTGTATCAATAGAAGGATGTATCGACATAGCATACGATACAGTTACAATTCACCCGCAACCGAATGCTGCGTTTTCTACAAATCTTGCATGCACTAGACAAAATGTACAATTCACCAATCAGAGCACTTGCGATTCATTGAGCTCCATTACTCAAAACACTTGGAATTTTGGCGATTTCAGTTCAGGCTCGAATACTTCTACCCTCACAAATCCAACACATCAATACGATACCACTTTAAATTATAATGCAAGTCTGATCGCAATTACGAATTTTGGTTGTAGTGATACGGCATTTAAAACAATTCGTGTCAACCAAACACCTTCTGTTCAATTTACCTACTCACCGACATGCTTTGGTGACCTTATGGAATTTTTTAATCCGGGCTCACCCATTGACAGTTTATACTTATGGAATTTCGGTGACAACCAGACGAATCAATTAAAAGAACCCGCTCACTACTACATTGCAGCCACTAACTATCAGGTGACTTTAACAGTGACCTCTACCAAAGGCTGTACAGCGTCAGCAACCAAACAAGTTACAGTAAGTCCGATTCCAATTCCGCAATTTGCTACGACCGGTGGATGTCTTGGGTCAACTTATGTACTAACAGATGCATCTACGATAGCTTCAGGAAGTATTACTACCTATGAATGGAATATTCAGGAACCGAATATAGATCTTACAGGGCCAAGCGTGAACTACACGTTTAATGACACAGGAAATTATCATGTTACACTTAATGTAATCAGCGATATCGGATGCGACAAGTCATTAACACAGATTCTTAGTATTCATAGTCTGCCAATTGCTAATTTCAGCTTTGACCCACAATATGGAAATCCGCCATTAGCAGTACAATTTACAGATCAATCACAAAATGCAAATTCTTTTGAGTGGACTTTTGGTGTTGACAGTTTTATCAGTTTAGAAGAGAATCCACCCTACCTCTATAATGATACAGGTTTGTTCACGATAACACAAATAGTGACCAGCAGTTATGGATGCAAAGACACAATACAAAAAAACATTTACGTCATTAAACCCATACTAGACATAGCAGTGACAGGAGATTCATCCTACCGGGATAATGATTTCTTTTATATTGTTGCAACTATTTCAAATTTGGGAACTCTGGAGATCAACAACGTAGTGATGGAAGCACGATTGACAGATGGAAATACGATCCGCGAAAAACTAGAACGTTCAATTCCGAATGGCCCGGTAGGAATTCAGAATTACTACTTCACCGCAGCATTTCGCTTATCTAGTGGAATAAACAGTGACTCCTATTGTATCACTGCAATAGATCCAAATGGACAAACAGATGATGTGCCATCAAATAATGAAAAATGTTACAGCCGGGTAGATGAAATGACAATCTTAAATCCATTTCCAAATCCGGTATCTGAGCAATCAAGCTTTCGTATTATACTTCCATACAAATCGAGCGTTGAAATCTCCCTATTTGACCAGACCGGAAGGTTAATGTCAGAGATTTTTAATGGGTTGGCACCTGAAGGATACTCAGACTATAAAATTTATGCTCAGACACTCCCTGAAGGAATTTATACCATTCGGGTTATCTTCAAAGAAAAAGTGTATTACAGACAAATTGTAGTGGCTCATTCGAAGTAAAAATCGTTCATAAATGGCCTGTTTATTTTTACATTAGTCTTGATAAAAACACAGATTTAATGTAGGTTTGCCTAAAAGCGGCCAATATGGAATATGAAATCAAACCTGCTAAAGGTTTGCAGTTCAACTTGAAAGAATTGTGGGATTTTCGTGAGCTGATTTATTTTTTCACCTTACGGGATGTGAAGATAAAGTACAAACAAACTGTTTTGGGTGCGCTTTGGGCAATACTTCAACCATTTTTACTTATGGTTATTTTCACCGTATTCTTTGCTGCCCATCTTGACATTCAATCGTACAACTTGCCATATCCGGTTTTTGTTTTTAGTGGACTCATTTTATGGAATGTTTTTGCGACCGGAATTTCAACTGCAGGAAACAGTATGGTCGTCAATTCAAATATCATCAAGAAAATTTATTTCCCAAGATTGATAATTCCAATATCAGGGATTCTTGGAACTTTGGTTGATTTCAGTGTGACATTGTTGATGTTCATCGTTGTTTTATTTTACTATCTCCCCTCCTTTTCTTTTTTATCCATTTGCGTGCTCCTTCCTCTTTCATTATTTATTACTTTAATGACAACATTTGGAGCAGGATGTTTCTTAGCTGCATTGAACGTAAAATACCGTGATTTTCGGTACATCATTCCTTTTATGATCCAGGTATTGTTGTTTTTGACGCCGGTAATTTATCCTGTTTCAATTATAAAAAATGAAGGTGTTAAAATGTTACTTAATTTAAATCCAATTGCCGGCGCTATCGATATCTTACGAGGAGCAATTAACGGCACATCACCATCTCTGGCACTGGTCGGACAATGCCTTTTAATATCATTCATATTATTTTCAGTAGGCTTATCCTATTTCCGGAAAACTGAATATTACTTTGCTGATTTAGCCTAATGAAACCAATACTGGAAGTTCAAAATATCTCAAAGAAGTTCAAGATTTATCATGAGCAATTGCCATATGAATCCTTGCGAAGCAAACTTATGAATCCGCTGAGTTTTTTTTCTAAAAAAGAATCCGAGGTATTCTGGGCATTAAAAAATATTAGTTTTAATGTTAATGCAGGAGAAAGCATTGGCATTATCGGGAAGAATGGTGCAGGAAAATCTACGCTCCTAAAAGTACTATCAAAGATAACTCCTCCCACGGAGGGTAAAATTATTTCCAGAGGAAGGATAGCTTCTTTATTGGAAGTTGGTACAGGGTTTCATCCTGAGTTGACGGGGCGTGAGAACGTATACCTGAATGGATCTATTTTGGGAATGAAACAAAAAGAAATTCAAAATCAGTTTGACGAAATTATTGATTTTGCGGGGATAGAAAAATTTCTTGACACTCAGTTAAAGCATTACTCTAGTGGAATGCAATTAAGATTGGCATTCGCTGTAGCGGCCTTCCTGAATCCTGAGATCATGATCATCGACGAAGTACTTGCAGTTGGCGATGCCGATTTTCAGAAAAAATGTATTGGCAAAATGGAAGGTGTAACCCGTAGCGGAAGAACAATTCTGTTTGTAAGCCATCAAATGGGCCTGGTGAATCAATTATGTTCAAGAGCATTGTTGATGAATAAAGGACAAATACTAGTCAGTGATACAACAGATGTAGTTACTGCAAAGTATCTTTCATTTGATTATCACGAAAGCGAGAATATTTTCATCCATACTCCGAAATTGACTGACAACAAGGAAATGTTTATCGAAAAAGTTTCAACGATAGATGACAAGGGCAGACCAAGTTCAGTTTTTGGTTTTAACAAGGAAATTAAAACGCAATTTGCACTGATTGTAAATAATAAAATTAGTGATGAAATACTTTCTGTTGCTTTACAAGACAAATATGGCAACAGGATCTTTACAATTCACAAACCATTGAATCAATTAGAAACAAAAGACAATCGCTTAACCGGGACGATGATAATTCCTGCTAATTTCATTGCACCGAATATCTATACATTTCACTTTGCAATTGTAAAGAGTGATGGTAAAGTATTTGATATTCATGAAGGGCAATGCAGGATAAGAATTGCCGATACGGGTACGCCGTTCTCGCAATACGAAGGAAAAGACTACGGGAATATCATCATTTCATGCAAATGGGAATAGCGTAATTTATGTTTATCACGTAAATATTGTCCCTGAAAAATGAATTGAGTCAATTCACAAAAAACAGTACAGTAATAAGAACTTTCTTCTTAACTTAATAAAATGATTCGCAAACTGATCAATCGATTTCTTTCGAAAGAAAAGAAAATCAAACCACTTGAAAATGGTTCGGTAATTAAAGGGAACATTTATAAAATTCACGATAGTGCAATAATTGATATTGGGAGTAATTGTTTAATAGAGGGCATACTGACAACTTATACTCCACAAGCACACATAAAATTAGGAGCCAAAATATTTCTTGGGAAGAACTCAATAATTGGCTGTGCAAATTCAATAGAGATTGGAAATAATGTTCTGATTTCATTCGACTGCGTTATTCAAGACAGTGATACACATTCTACAAACTATTTATTAAGGAGAGACGATACAACAGATTGGATGAATGGAACAAAAAACTGGAAAAATGTACCAACTAAACCGATAAAAATTGGAAATGATGTATGGATTGGCGCAAGATCTATACTATTAAAAGGCGTATCAATTGGAGATGGAGCAATTATCGGTGCCGGCTCTGTTGTCACAAAAAATGTTGAACCATTTACCGTAGTTGCAGGAAATTCGGCAAAATTTATCAAAACAATATAAATTAACATGTCCATATTTCCATTATTCATAAGACGTCTTTATGTTCGCTCGAAATGGTTTATAAAAAACTATGACAAGATTGAATATAATTCAACAATATTCTTTCCTATTTTTGGTCCACCGACCTACAATACAGATGGATTGACCACAAGTACCAATTGCGATTTCATTAAAGAAAAGAAATTTGCAGCAGCGTATGAGGCGGCAAGGAAAACTAATCCCTGGCCAAATTTTACACTTATGTGGAGAATACATGTGGTATGCTGGGTTGCCGAAAATATCAAGAATCTGGAAGGTGATTTTGTAGAATGTGGTGTTAATACAGGAGCATACGCAAGAGCTATAATTGAATACATCAATTTCAACTCTTTGGGAAAAATGTTTTATTTAATGGATACTTTCGAAGGATTAGACCAAAAGCTCGTTACTGAGGAAGAAAAAAAAATGGGCATATTATCCTATAATTATCGCAACACTTATGAAGAAGTAAAAAAAACATTTGCTCCATTCAACACAAAGATCATTAAAGGCAGCATACCTGACACTCTTCCCCAGTGCGATGTGAAGAAAATTTGTTTTCTTTCCATTGACATGAACAACGTTGTCCCTGAAATTGCGGCAATGGAATATTTCTGGGACAAAATAGTAATAAATGGAATGGTAATATTAGACGATTATGGATTCCCATTGCATATAAATCAAAAAATCGCCTTTGACAAATTTGCAAAATCAGTTGGGCATGAAATTCTTACATTACCAACCGGACAAGGTTTAATATTAAAAACTCATTGATCGATAATGCAAATACTCATCATAGGTTCAAAAGGCTTTATTGGATCACATCTCGTAAGTCACTTCAATTCTGACAATCAAAATAATGTTTTTGGTTGTGATATTATAGAGGATAATGGACCTAAGTATTTCCGCGTGGATAAATTTGAATCATCCTACGAAACCATACTGAAAAGTCACCCATTTGACGTTTGCATTTATGCGGGCGGGAACGGCAGTGTACCCTACTCGATTGAAAATCCTGAAACTGACTTTCAACTAAACACTATTGGAATTAATAGAATTTTGACTTCTATTCAGAAGTTTCAACCAAAGTGTAAATTCATACATTTTTCAAGTGCTGCAGTATATGGTAATCCTGTTTTTCTTCCAATCAACGAAGAGAGTAAAATAGAACCCTTATCGCCTTACGGCTGGCACAAATACATGTCCGAGATCATTTGTAAAAAATTTACATCTTTATACAACCTGCCAACAATCAGTCTGAGGGTCTTTTCTGTTTATGGTGAAGGACTAATGAAACAGTTGTTCTGGGATCTACATAGAAAGATAAAAACTTCAAAGGAGGTAACTCTTTTTGGGACAGGCAGTGAAAGTCGTGATTTTATACATATAAGCGACTTAGTCAATGCAATTGAACTACTCATCAAGAAAGCCAAATTTCAATCTGAAGTTTATAACATAGGAACGGGAAAAGAGATCACTATCAAAGAAGCTGCGAATACATTTGCAAAAATATATGATTCGGAAGTTAAAATAAAATTCGGAGGAGAAATCAAAGAAGGAGACCCGATCAATTGGAGAGCTGATATTTCGAAAATAAAAGAAATGGGATTCCACCCATCGACTGAGTTAAGCAAAGGATTACAACAATACATTCAATGGATAAGAGAAAAAGAATTGCGCTAAGTTACAGACTTGGCTACAATTTTTCCGCAGGAGTTGTAATATACATTCAAAATATCATCAAAGGCTTTAAGCTTTTGGATGATCATTTAAGACCGCATCTAATTGTTATCTATTCTGAACAAAGTCCAATTGAAGATATAAAAGAAATTAATTATCCATACATAGAATACTATTTATACAAACCGATAAGCAGAAATTTTTTCAAGCTTGCAATCAATAAAATCACCAAAACATTTTTAAAGACTTACCTCATTAAAAGGCAATCTTTCCCGAAAAATATCGATTTACTGTACCCCTATTTTGAATGTGAGGAGACCTATTTTTACAAAGAAAGAATGTATTGGAAACCTGATTTTCAGGAACAATTTTATCCACAATATATATCTAAGAATGAGTTCGATTTTGTTGATTCAGAAATGAAAAAAATTGCATCTAATCCGAATTACACTCTTGTATTGAGCAGCCAAAGTGCAATTAAAGATTACAAGACCTACTTCTCCCCTATATTAAATCCGGTTAAGCTACTAAGATTCATTTCACTTCTGCCTGACGCTTCTCGCACTGAAAAAGGTAAATTACTCAATGAATATACGATAACGGAACAATATTTTATAGTTGCCAATCAATTCTGGCCTCATAAGAACCACATGCTTATATTAGAGGCCATGAAGATCCTGTTTGACAAGGGAAAGGTATTTCAAATAGTAATGACAGGTAAAAAATCAAGCTATCGTGATGAAAATTATCTTCTGAAAATGGAGACATTTATTAAAGAAAATGGTTTAGAGAAAAATGTTAAATTGACCGGATTTATTTCACGCGAAGATCAGTTAGTTTTGATGAAAAATGCAATATGTGCACTTCAACCGTCCTTATTTGAAGGATGGAGCACTGTTATAGAAGATTGCAAATCATTGAATCAATTTGTAATTGCAAGCGATCTTGAAGTAAATATTGAACAGATAAATACAAATTGTCTATTCTTTGAACGCAATAATGCAATGGATCTGGCTGAAAAAATGGAAATGGTTCTGAATGGTAAAACTAAAATTGAACATTATAATTACCTGTTAAATATAGAAGAATTTAAGAATAATTTAGTAACAGTATTTGAATTAAATCGATGAAGGGTGTAAGTGTCATTATTTGTTGTTATAACAGTGAATCTAGAATTCAGGAAACCCTGAAGTGTCTGGAAATGCAATTAAATACGGAGGATATACCCTTTGAAGTTCTTATAATTGACAATGGTTCGACGGATAAGACGACTGAAGTTGCAACAAATTCATGGAAGTCGAAAGTTACCCCAATTAAAATTATTAATGAACCGGAACTTGGACAGGCAAATGCACGGATCACCGGACTACGAAATGCAAAATTTGAATACTGCACTTTCATTGACGATGACAATCATGTTAATCCTCAATGGATATCAATTGTATTTGAAATACTAGATACAAAGAAAGACGTAGCTGCATGCGGTGGAAAAGGAATAGCTGTATTTGAAGGACAGGAGCCATACTGGTTCAATCATTATCAAAGCTCTTATGCAATCGGAGCACAAGCTCCTCAATCAGGATATATATCAAACGATCGCGGTTATTTGTATGGAGCCGGACTTAGTATTAAGAAGTCTATCTACTTGAACTTACTAGACACAGGCTGCCCTCGATTTCAGACCGGGAAAATCAGCTTTTCGTTAAGAGGAGGTGGTGAAGACAGTGAATTATGTTTTGCACTTTTACTCAAAGGCTTCAAATTGTGGTATGATGAGAGATTAACGTTTAACCATTTTATGCCTGCAAACCGACTTTCAATTGACAATCTTAAAAAAATGCAAATTGCTTTTGCAAGAGATGAAGTAGTTCTATCAATTTACAGATCTCTTCTTAGTGATAAATACACATCAAAGAAGCATAACATCCATGAATATCTTGCCACCTATTATAGGTTTATCAAGTTACAATTAAAACCAAAACCACTAACAAATGAAGATAAGTTAATTCACCAGATATCCCTTCTCCACAAAAGAATATATCTGAAAGAACTTTTATATTTTGGGAATAAAAGAACCCAAATAAGAGACCGGATAAAAAAATATTTTAAGTTAAATTCGAAATATGAAAAATATGCAGGAAGTCGGTAGTGGTGAAACTTTGAATTCAGCTGATATTGGCCTGATTAAAAATAGTGGCCAACGCAATGGCAAATCTCTTGAGGAAGACCATTCAAAAAGCGATGAGAGCTCACTGAATAAAAAAAATTCAAAATATGGTATCTCAGTTATTGTTTGTTGTTACAACGGAGAAAAGACAATTCACTCTTGTTTACAAGCATTAAGAAATCAGAAGCTGGATTCAAATATTCCATGGGAATTAATACTAGTAGACAATAATCCTTTAGAAAGCATAACTAAAATTGCAATAGAAGAATGGCCGAGCAGTAAAATTGAGATGAAAATTGTAAACGAAAAAAAGGAAGGACTTCTTTATGCTAAATTGCGTGGATACAGAGAATCAGAATATACACTACTTGCATATGTAGAAGACGATACTATCCTGAAGGAAGACTGGCTTAATCAGGCAATTATGCATTTCCAAAAGCATCCTGAATGCGGAATTTTAGGAGGAACCAATGAAGCTCTTTATATGATAGAACCACCTTACTGGCTGAAAGGTTATAAACATCAACTGGCAGTTGGCGACCAAGGTAAACAGCAAATTGAAGATGTAACCAGTACGCGTGGATATTTGTGGGGTGCCGGTATGGTTATCAGAAAAAAAATTCTGGATGCCGCTTTACTTGGTGGATATACTTTTGCTGATAGTAAACAAAGAGACCATCTTGTTTCGGGAGTTGATACGGAATTTTGTTGGCTGGCCCGAACAATGGGATACCGTTTATATTACAACCAGAATTTAAAGCTGACTCATGTTATCAATGCACACAGGATGTCGTGGATAAACATGCAATATTTATACAGAAAACTTGGCAACGAATCTATTTCAACAGATCTTTTCACTTACTACTACAAGGAAAATAAAAGTGGACCTATTATATTTTTAATAATGAGAATATATTTAGGAAGTTTAAGAAGGTATTTAAGTGCGATCTTCCGCTATGTTTTTTTTCCCGGACGTAAAGTCAATAATCTCAATTTCCTGATGATCTGGTACTACAAAGGAAGAATGCGTGAAGTACGTTTTTGGAACCTTTCAGAAAATATACTGATGATCAAAAACTTACTGCACTTTCTACGATACTCAAAAGCAAATAAAGAACAATTTAACGAATCGACATCTCCAAACTAATATGCTTCTCAGTTATTCAAAAAAATTCATCTTTATTCATATCGATAAAACTGCAGGTACATCAGTAAAAGATGCTTTATCGAAATATTGTTTAAATCCTGAAGAGTCACTGTATTGTACGTTGCTTAAAAAAATAGGTAAGCGTCAATATTCTGATGAATTCTATGATCACATTCGCAGTTCGGAGTTAGCCAGATATCTTGATCCAAAAATATTCCACAGCTTCTTCAAATTTGCCTTTGTAAGAAACCCTTGGGATTGGATGTTGTCATCCTATACCTATTATCTAAAAAAGCCTGAAATGCACCCTCATGTTTACTTTAAAAACGAGATTCAGTCATTCAGAGATTTTGTTATTTGGCAAACCGGAAATCCATATATTTATCATACACAAAGTGAATTCCTATTTGACCAAAATGGTAACAGGATGGTAGATTTCATTGGCAAGTTTGAAAATGTTGAAACGGACTTTAAACTTATCACCGAAAGACTTAATATTAAAGAAAAACTTCCACATAAAAATATCAGTAAAGAAAAAGGATATAGTGAAGAGTATACTGACGAAACAAAAGACCTTGTCTATCGATTTTACAAAAACGACATAAAGCTGTTTGATTATGAATTCTAAGTATACCATCCTATACAATTATCATATCTAAAATAAACTATATTGAAACAATTAAATTATAAAATGATTTACCAAAAGAAGAGTGCGTTTTCAACTTCATTGATCTGGATCAAATGAAAGAAGAACCTCTTTTCCATACTAAATGTGTCCTTTGTGGTAGCTCTTCACTGAAAAATATTTTCGGTGATAGCCATTTTATTTCAAAATGCTCAAAATGTTCATTCGTATTTAGCAGAAAAATAGCCTCGCCTGAAGTACTTCAGGAATTCTATGATAGATACCCTTTTTCCGACATCTATTTTGAACTTACAAAAAGCAGATACATTTCAGCTCTTGAACAATTTGAATCTTATCGATCAACAAATAAAATCCTGGAAATTGGCTGTGGTGAGGGCTACTTTTTAGATGAATCTCGTAAAAATAATTGGAAAACATATGGAACAGAAATATCAACTTCACTTCTAAAAAATGCGACAAAAAAAAATCATACCATGTTCAAAAGTTTGGACGAAATCCCGGAAAGTGAATATGGTCAGTTCGACATTATTGTTTCATTAGAAGTAATTGAGCACTTACCTAACCCGCATTATTACATAGAGAAATTCGAAAAACTTTTGAGAAAAGATGGCGGCTTATACATGACAACACCAAATTTCAATTCGCTCGCAAGACATATACTCGGTGCTAATTGGAATAACATTGTCTTCCCTGAGCATTTATGTTATTTCACAAAAAAAACTATGAAAAAGTTACTCACCAAGTATAATTTCCAAGAAAAGTATACAAAAACTGAAGGAATCAGCCCGTCACGATTTGCTTATACTTTCCTGAAGTGGAGACATAAGGACAAAACGACGAAATTCAAATATGATTACAATGAAAGAGATAGAAATTTAAGTGCACAAATCGATAAAAAATCGTTACTTTCACTAATTAAAAAAGCAACAAATAGATTTTTAAATACAACAAATTCAGGAGAAACTTTAAAGGTCTTCTATGTTAAAAAATAGCATGCTTAAAATCTCAGTTGTTATTCCTTCATACAATCAAGGAGAATTCCTTGAGGAAACAATTCAATCTATAATAAGCCAGGAATATCCAAATTTGGAGATCATATTAATTGATGGTAACAGTTCGGACAATTCATTGGAGATAATTAAAAAATACAGTGGACATTTTAAATATTGGGTAAGCGAAAAAGATAGCGGGCAAAGTGAAGCTATTAATAAAGGCCTGCAAAGGTGTACCGGCGATATTGCAACTTGGTTATGCAGTGATGATCTCTTTACGCCCGGAGCACTTCAAAAAGTAAATCAAGTATTTTCAGCACTGCCTCAAGATGTCGGATTAATTCATGGAAGTTCTATCATCTTTTCGGAAAAGAAGACAATAAGGATCAATAAAGGAAATATTGACGACAGTTTGGAAAATATGCTTTCCGGGATGACATTTCCGCAACCATCCGCTTTTTTCAGGCGATCCTTACTTGAAAAAACAGGATTTTTGGATGAGAGTCTTCATTTTGGAATGGACTATGATCTATTCAGCAAATTTGCAATAATTTCTAAATTTCAATTTGTCGATCACACCCTATCCAAATACAGGTTACATACAGAAAGTAAATCAGTTTCATCAGTATCTAAATTTATTGATGACTGGTCAAAAGTTTTCGTAGGAATTGCGGAAGCTGCAAAGTTTGAATCAGCTTTAAACGTTTTAAAAGAATTAGATATTTATACGGTAAAAAACGATTCAACATATCAATTCTTCGTGAAACATTTCAAACCGGAGAATATCATTTCAAATAAGTTGCTATTCAAATTCCTTTGTTTTGTTCTTAGATATGATTACGAATCAGAACGCTTTTCAAGGGCTAAAAGAATTTCGAAATACCTGAATGCTCATTTCCATGAATACCTTTTGTTAGAACCGGAAATAAATACAATTGTCTGGCGATCATATTTACCTCCAACATTTATCAAAATAGCTCGTAAGATTTCCAGGAGGATTTTTTATTCATGAAAATCGCATTTATAACCTCACACATTAATCAATCTACACAGTGGAATTGGTTTTCTGACGAACTTCTAAAAAGAGGAGTTCCCCATATTCATATAATCATCAATGAAACCTACCCACTTTTAGCAGATGACTTAAAAAAAATGGGAGTAAAGGTCTATTATCTCCGACATAAACATTTTTATCATTTTTTTATAAACTTCATACAAGTCTGCTACATATTAAAGAAAAACAAGATCACTCTGGTACATACAGAATTGCCATATGGTAATCTTGTTGGTTTAATTTCTGCCTGGTTTTGTCGCATTAGAATGCGCGTATCAACTTGTGGAAATACGACCTGGGCATTCGATTACAATAACACTAAGCAGAAAATTATTGATAAAATAACATATCGACTGTCAAAAAAAGTAATCGCGCTAACAGAAGAAGCAAAAGCTTTTCTTAAAAAGCATTATAGTATCCCTGATAGTAAATTGACGATCATTCATCACTCATTAAAATCTGATGAGTATCTTTTTAAAGATGAATCCAGAGTTGAAAAACTTAGGAAAGACCTAAACATAGAGCCTAATACTTTTATCATTGGAATGGTAGCTCGGTTTGAATATTGGAAAGGTCACATTTTCGCAATTGAAGCTTTCAGGAAATTACTTAAAGAATATCCAAATGTCCGTATGCTTATCTTCGGAAGCAAAGGAGAAAGTTTTAAATCTGTAATCAGGTATATACAGAGTTTTGATCTCCATGATCATATTTTGTACAAAGGATTTGTTTCAGATAACATCGCACTTTTCCGGTTGTTCGATATTCATGTTCATATACCGATCAAGGCGGAAAGCGAGACCTTTGGCATCAATATAATGGAAGGAATGATCAGTGGTTGTGCTCAGATACTAACCCTTTCAGGAATCAGTTGTTTCACTGCACGTGACCAGGAAAATTGCCTGGTCGTCCCCTATTCCAATACAGAAGCTGTTTATCAAGCAATGAAACGATTGATTGAAGACCCGGAGTTAAGGGAAAAACTAGGACAAAAAGCAAAAGAAGATGCCTTGAAATACTTCCAATATACCGACAAAGTTCAAATGCATCTGGAATTATATGAGCAATTGAGAAAAGAATTATCAGAATGAAAAATCCTTTTTTTTCTATTGTAATTCCACTATACAATAGAAGTGGAATACTGGAAGAGCGGTTAACCTATTTAATACAGCAACAATTCCGGGACTTCGAAATTGTGATCATAGATGATGGCAGTACTGATAATCCAGAAGAAAAACTGAAAAATCATATTGATTCAAACACAAATATCAGACTATTTCATCAGAGTAATTCAGAAAGGGGAGCCGCAAGAAACAAAGGTATAGAAATTTCAAAAGGTGAATATATCGTTCTTTTTGATTCTGATGATTTTATGCATAGCGATCACTTACTTAAATTACATCAAGGCATTCTAGATAACCGGTATCCTGATTTCATTGCCACCAAATTTAATTTTCAAAATGAAAAAGGTGAAAAATATTCTTCAGATATTCAGAAATACAAAAAAGGGAATTACGATTACAAACTTTTTTTAGATGGGAATCCGTTGGCCTGCAATATATGCTTTAAAAGATCGATACCTGATCTTATTCTATTTGAGGAGGACAGGAATTACGCTATTAAAGAAGACTGGATGTTTCTTATCAGCAACATGAAGAAACACAAGTTGACCCTTCTCGATGATACAACAATATCAATGTATGACCATGCTGAACGATCAATGAAATCAGACAACAATGTCATTATTTCAAGAACACTAAAGGCGGTTGATTGGATTGAAAAACATATTCCACTTACAAAAGAAGAAAAAAATCGCCTACACGCTCATCTCAATTATTTTTGCGGAATCCATTCTTACCTTGAAGGCAAAAGAATTTCTTCAATAAACTATTGTATAAATGCAATAATTAATGGTGGTGCTAAAATCAAATATGTTGAATTACTCGCAAAGTCTATTCTTGGAAGAAAATTAATATCAAAAATAAAGTGAAAAGTAGCGACAAAAATATTTTAATATTGACGCACTGGAGTTTTCAGGACGCCTTGATTCAGGCTTACACTCTACCTTATGTTTTTTTGATCCGAAAAAATATTGAAGCCGACCGGAAGATCATACTTGTTACATTTGAGCAAGATCACCTTAAAATGAATTCCGAAGTTCGAAAGGAAAAGATCGCATTTTTGCGGTCTAAAGGCATTGAATTATTGACTTTAAAATACACGAAATTTAACTTCACATTACCTTTAAAAGCACTCGGTTATTTCTATGAGTTAATTTCAACAATCAAGAGAGAAAAAATAGGAGTAATTCATGCATGGTGTACACCTGCAGGCAGCATGGGTTATTTACTTTGCAAATTAACAGGATGCAAATTGATCATTGACAGTTACGAACCACATGCAGAAGCGATGGTAGAAAACCAAACCTGGAAAAGAAATAGTTTGCGTTTCCATTTACTTTTTTACCTGGAAAAAAAACTAAGCAGGTTTGCGAAAATATTGATAAGTGCAACAGAAGGAATGCGGGAATATGCAAGACAAAAGTACAACTTCAATCCGCAAAATTTTCTTGTAAAACCTGCGTGTGTCAACATCCTTGAATTCAATAGGAAAAATAAAAAAAATGAAGTCTTATTGAATAAGCTTGGTCTTAACAACAAGATAGTTGCTGTTTATGCAGGAAAATTTGGAGGCATTTATTTAACAGTTGAAATTTTTCATTTACTAAAAGCTGCAGAGAACAAATGGGGAGAAAATTTCAGGGCACTGTTACTAACTAACCATAACTTAAACGAAATTTCATCGTGGGCAAAGGAGGCAGATTTTCCAATGGAAAAGATCATTTGCAAATTTGTCAGTCATGAAGAGATAAGCAATTATGTAGGATTAGGTGATTTTGCAATTACCCCGGTTAAGCCAATCCCAACAAAAAGATATTGCTCACCAATTAAAGACGGCGAATATTGGGCACTTGGATTACCTGTTATCATTACAAAAGATATTTCCGATGATTCAGAAATAATATCAAAAGAAAATATTGGGTATGTTTTGCAAACTCTAAATGAAATTGAATATAAGAAATCTATTGAAAGAATAGACGAACTCCTCACTGAAGGTGACGTTCTGACAAATCGGATCATTAAAGTAGCAGGAAATTACCGAAGTTTTGAAATTGCTGAGGAAGTTTATAAAAAAATCTACAAAGAAGATTTATTTAAATCTACCTGAAGATCAGTTACGTTTTCATCTTTTAATTGTCTGTATGTAGAAGAAATGATGACTAATGATATCACATAAAAAGGTATTGCCGGAATTTTATATCGAACTAAACTTCCGAAATTTGAAGTTGTTAATCCAACAGAAAACGAAAAGAACAGACTAAAGTAAACTGTAAAGAACAGGATCCTGTGCCTGAACATCAATCGGAATAAATTGTAAACTCTCAATTTGATCAGAAGGTAAATAGTAAATACAAGCAGAATGAAATTTTCTATACCGGAGAGCATCATTGTGACGTTGTAAGTTTCCCAAATATAAGGCCTGAACAATGCGGCATTAATCGCAGCTGGCATCTTTGAAAGTATCCCTTGTATTGTTGGATCAAAATCACCAATATCATAAGCAGAACCTTGGTAATGATCACTTTTTAGATCCATTTGTGTCACAACAGCTTTATCGAGTACATTTTCGAGCGAATAATCGCCGAGAAATCCACTCATAATGTCAAGCATAAAATACCCCGAAACCAATGAAAAAACAATTAAAAAAGGCGTTGATAACGACTTGATCAGATTATTTTGAACTTTTTCAATTTGAATTCCACCGAACCATAGTAAACTTCCCGGAAGCAAGGCAAAGAAAATATAAGGTTTGATCCATATCAGAAGCGCAGAGCTTAAGATGATAAAGGTGATATTCTTAATATAACTTCTTTTTTGTGTCAGTACAATAAAATAAGAAGAAGAAAATAAACACACGGCGGAAAAAGTAATCGTGTCTTTGAGTAAACCACTACCCCAAAAGAAAACTGATGGAATAAACAGCAAAGCCACAGCGAATTCGAAAATCAAATTAGGGAACTCTGCTATCAATACTTGATACAAACGCCAGATGGACCAATAGGATATTGTGGCTAATAAAATAGTCATGCCAATAAAGCTCTTAAAAGCCACAAAACATAACGGGAAAGTTAGTTTGACTACTGCACGTGCATGCGGATCACTCCAGTATTGCATACTCCCTGTTTCGCTATCAAGTTCATAAAAAAGAGAGGTATCAGGTCCGATAACAAATCTGAAAATATTCATTATTGATTTCTCACCAAGATTTAACAAAACCACACAATCATTATAGTAGTTAACAGTATCCCCGAAACCATAGTACAAAGCATAAATAAGACAAACAGAAACTCCTCCGAAAATTTTTGCCATTAAACCATAGATATAATATTTATAACTAGGATTTGTTTCAATGTTTTGCATTTGCTTTTTCTTAGCAAATAAGTAGATCACCACCAAAAATATTACAGGAATGACGAGGTCAATAAAAGAAAGAAATTCAACCATAATTCGGAGAGGGCTTACCTTACAAATTTAATAAAGTTTGAATCAAATCAATCATGATGGTAGGATTCATTTTTCAGAATTGTCATAGCTCGATATACTTGTTCAGTCAACAATAGACGGATCATTTGATGTGTAAATGTAAACTTTGAAGCGGAAAGTGTATAATGAACTTTTTGTTTTACTTCATCAGAAACACCATACGCGCCACCTGTGATCATTAACAATCGATTTGTCCCGGCTACCATCTGCTTCTCAATGAAAGCAGCGAGTTGCCGTGAAGTTAATTCCTTTCCTCTTTCATCGAGTAAAACAATGAAATCTCTTGGTTGAATTTTCGACAAAATTGCCCTACTCTCCTCTTCAATGATCTTTTCACGTAGTCTGGAAGATGAAGCCGGAATCGTTAAAATTTCTGCAGGTAAATAATTCACAAGTCTTTTCAAATATGTCGTAATCCCCTCATTCAAATAGGGTTCTGTTGTTTTTCCTATGAAAATGAATTCAATTTTCATTATTTCAATATTTTAAGGAGAATTTGATAACCATAATATGTTCATAAACATAGTGAATAATGCTCTTTTTGTAACGAAAAACAATTATTTTAGCATACTAAATGTCAACCTGTGGCTTGATGTTTGCTTTATCGCTGTGACTATCAACAAAATGAAAAAAACAATCTCCCTTTTACTGCTCTTATTTGCTTTCAATCAGAGCTTTGCATTGGACGTGTTCGACGAAATTGCACTAGCAATTCGAAGTGGTGACGCCAAACAATTATCGACTTATTTCGGTCCAACCTTAGATCTGACCATCGTTAGTCGGGAAGACGTATATAGTAAAGCACAGGCAGAACAAGTGATCAAGGACTTCTTCAGTAAAAACGCTCCTAAATCATTCACAATTATTCATAAAGGATCCTCACCGGAGGGAAATCAGTATGCAATAGGCAATTTGGTAACCAATACGGGAAAAACCTATAGAACCTCCTTTTATTTCAAAACATCAGGGGGAAAAAATGTACTTATGGAGTTAAGGTTTGAAACCGAGTAAACCTGTTTTAAAATCGTAAAAACAAAAATAGTAGCCGTCATAATAGGACGGCTTTTTTTGTGAATATCTTCATTGATTACACCCTTTAATATCGTCTTAAGATTTCTAATTTCACAGCTATGAGTACAAACATGGAGTTTACTGATTACTACGGACTTTCAATAAAGGATTTTATTGAAAATGCTTTGAGAGAAGATGTTGGCAATGGTGATCATACCTCACTTTCTACAATACCGGAATCTAGCCTGGGAGTTGCCAATGTAAAAGTCAAGGAAACCGGTATTATTGCCGGACTTGTTTTAGCTGACCAGATCCTGAATCAAGTCGACCCAACGCTTATTGTCAAGGTACTTGTTGCGGAAGGAAGTCAGGTTAAACCGGGTGACATTGTGATGAATGTCGAAGGAAATACCAGGTCATTGCTCACTGCCGAACGCCTTGTATTGAATTGCATGCAAAGAATGAGTGGCATTGCAACATTGACAAGAAAATATGTTGATGAATTAAAAGGGACCAATACAAAAGTTCTTGACACCAGAAAAACAACACCAAATTTCAGAATCTTTGAAAAGTGGGCTGTGCATTTAGGTGGTGGAGTTAATCATCGTTTTGGACTATATGATATGATTCTTATTAAGGATAATCATGTAGATGCAGCCGGTGGAATTGAAAATGCAATTGAGAGAGCGAATGAGTATTTGAAACAAACCGGTAAAAAATTAAAAATAGAAATTGAGACACGAAGTCTTGAAGAAGTTAACAGAGTATTAAAAACAGGAAAAGTTGACCGAATTATGCTTGACAACTTCACTCCTGCTCTGTTAAAAGAAGCAATTGAATTAATAGATAAACGATATGAAACGGAAGCATCGGGCGGAATTACAATTGAAACCATTCGTTCATTTGCAGAATCGGGTGTCGACTTTATTTCTGTTGGAGCATTGACACATTCGCATAAGAGTCTTGATATAAGTATGAAAATTGTTAAATAAAGTGGCGGGAAAAAAAATACAGCGCGCATCTGTAGAAATCGTTAAATATCTGGCAGAAACACCTACGGTGAGATCATTTCTTGATTACACCAAACGTGTTGCATTGCCGGGGTTTGACAATATGCCAATCTATTATGTCGCCGATTTCTTTTTTACCGGAATAAAAAAAGGTGGAATTGTTACCAGAGCACAGGCACTGGCTTTCAGTTTCTTTCTTGCCATCTTTCCTGCAACGATTTTTCTATTTTCATTGATACCATACATTCCGATCAAGAATTTTCAAAATGAATTATTGAAAATCATTGAAGGAGTTCTTCCATCAATGGCATATGAGAGTGCTCGAACAACGATAACAGACATAGTAAAAATTCAGCACAGTGGGCTACTATCGATTGGTTTCCTTACAGCGTTGTATTTTACTACAAATGGCTTCATGACAATGATGCGAGGATTCAATAGTTCGTATCATGCAACAGAAACCAGAACTCCGTTTCGTCAGCGTATGGTAGCAATTGTACTAACCTTTATCATTTCTGTTTTAGTGATCATTGCAACAACGTTAATTATCTTTTCTGCTACGGCGACGAAATATCTGGTCACTCAAAGCATTTTAAAATCGAAGACGCAGGTCGCATTGATAATGCTTGGTAAATGGGCAGTTGTTCTGGCCCTTTTCTTTATTGCAATCTCCTTTCTATATTATTATGCACCTTCTGTAAAGAAGCGTTGGCGTTTTGTTTCGGCCGGATCAACATTCGCAGCCTTAATGTCAATTCTGGTTTCTACCGGATTTGCCTATTTTGTAAACAACTTCGGGAGTTATAATAAGATCTATGGTTCGATTGGTACTTTGATCGTAATGATGTTGTGGATGTATTTTAATTCGCTCATTTTAATTCTCGGATTTGAATTGAATGCGAGTATTGATAATGCGAAGAGAAGGGTGACGAAGAAAACAGTTAAAAATGAAACCCGATAGCTATCGGGATGAAAAATGTGCTATGGAAAAGATAATTTTGATTTTATTTTTTTGTTTTGTGAATCTGGTTTCTGAGGGGCAGAATGACCTTTCGAGAGGACTAGAATTAAAGGCTGAAAAAAAATGGGAGGAGTCATTTAAGGTGTTTAGCCAATTATTGAAATCGGATTCGAGTAATATAGATTACCTGACAAATACTTCTTATTTGTATAGTAAATTAGGTAGTCAAAGAGAAACTGAAACGGAAAAGCAGGGATATTACAATCACGCAAGCTATCTTTCTCAAAAAGCGATATCGCTAAATAAAACAAGCGCACAGGCACATTACACTTATGCATTAGCATTAGGCAGAAAAAATGAGAATGCATCCAGCAAACAAAAGATAGCGAATGCAAAGATTATTCGGTTAGAATGTGAAGAGGCGATAAAATATGACACAAAACTAGCAGGAGCATTTCACATTCTTGGTCGTTGGCACAGAACAATTGCCAACTTTAACTTCATTGAAAAAACAGCAATCAATACACTGTATGGTGGTGTTCCAGAAGGTGGAACGTTTGAAGCCGCTATAGAAAATTTTTCTAAAGCAATTTTACTTGAACCGAATGAAATCCTTCACAAGTTTGAATTAGCCCAAACCTATGTCGACAGAAACAACAAAGGTGATGACATTATGGCTAATGTTTGGTTCAAAAAGGTCGTTGAAATGAAACCCGAAGACGAAACAGATCGGGAGCTTATTGCGAAAGCTAAGGGGAAAATAAAATGAAGTGAAATGAAGTGAAATGAAGTGAAATGAAGTGAAATGAAGTGAAATGAAGTGAAGTGAAGTGAAGTGAAGTGAAATGAAGTGAAGTGAAGTGAAGTGAAGTGAAGTGAAGTGAAGTGAAGTGAAGTGAAGTGAAGTGAAAAAAAATCTTCGTAGCAACTTACCTGTTTTTAATCTGCATTTTATTTCATTTTTATTCTATTTCATTTTACTTCATTTTACATTATTTCACTTCATTTTTTTTCCCAAGGCAGGTATTGATGAAACTCCGGCACGATCTTTAAAAAATAGACAGCGAGGAAATAAGAAAGTGATACGATTGACGTACGCATAGCAATATCGAAGATGCGGTTTTCCATATGAGGAATAAGAAATAGAATGAAATAGAGCAGTATGATTATGACCAAAGCCATTATATTTTTTCGGTCGAACGGTTGCAGGTCAAAGAACTTATAGACTGTTACAAATAACATCACATTATAGATCATAGAAGCGGCTGTAGTTGCCAATGCAGCGCCGGTTAAGCCATACATTGGAATGAAGATCATCTGAAAGCCAAGTAAAAGAATGGCAAGTGCGATCAAATAGAAGGCCCCGAAGCGAAATTTTTCGGAGTTCAAAAGAATTGGGGCATTTAGTCCGGTAGCCATATTAAAAAGTGTTCCGATGGAAATAATTAGAACTACTATCTCCCCTTCTTGAAATCCGGGCGGCAGAAAAGTCAATAACGTATGGATGTTTACATTGATATTCAGGAATAAAAATCCGCCCAGGAGGAACATGTATAGCGACGATTTATGATAAATATCAAAGATCTGTTTTCTATCACCTGCACTCCAGGCGAAAGAGATTTTTGCGGATGCAATTCTATCGAAAGCATTTAAAGGGGCCTCAATAACGGTTGGAATAAAAGCAGCGACAGTATAAATTCCAACAAATGAAAGTGGCATGTACTTACCGATCATTATGGAATCAAAATACTTCAGTCCGATTGAAGCTACGCTGGCAAACCAAAGTAAGAGACCATAACGGATGAGTTCAAACATTTTCTTTTCCCTGAAAGCAGGCCAGTCAATTTTAAAACTTGGTCGATCGAAAGAAAAGATATACATCAGGAGTAAAACCAATTGCACAGCATAGATAGCAACAAATGCAAAGATGAATTGTTGAAGAGTTAAGAATTTCAGGTAATAAATACTGACGACACCAATGGTCATCAGTCGTACCCCAACATCGTTTATAAAAGAAGGAATGGTAGATTTATAATTTGCATTACAATAAACAGAAAGTACGGCGATAAAGGAATTGAAAAAAATGAGTGGAAAAACATAATCGAAGAATTCCAGAAACAGTGGAGATTCAGACCTATATTGATTGAGAATGAAATCCTTTAAAGCAAAGAGTACAAAAGCAGAAATTGCAAACCCGATCAAAGGAAAGATATTCATGAACCCAAAGAAACCGTGGTTCTTTTTCTCTTCATCTTTAAAGAGGGGGAAATACTTGAGTGTTGCATTGCCAATTCCAAGAGGAACAAACATAGCTACCAGCAAAGAAAAGGAATACAGAATCCGGGTAAGTCCAAGCTCCTCTTTTGTCAGGAAATGTGGCTGAATCACGATCAAATTGACGAATCCGATAAGGATTCCCAAATAACCGGTGATTGTGTTTTTAATACCTTGTCTGCGGATGACGCCCATAAATCGCTAAATCAAGTGCAATTTGCTTTTTTTTATTGATGAAATTTTCTATTTTTCAAAAAAAAAACGAACAATATGAAACGTTATTTTATATTTTGTCTTTTGCTTGGTCTCAACACTAGTGTTTATTGTCAGTATGTATGGAATCAAAAAGGAAATTTTCCGACTAACATTTATTCCACCTCATTTTTTACAATTGGCAACAAAGGATATGTTGGATTGGGAAATAATGGAACTGGTCAGAATGAATGGTGGGAGTACGATTTTTTAACTGACACCTGGACACCCAAAGCGAATTATCCAATCCCTAATTTATGGGCAGCAGCCTGTTTCAGCATAAATAATAAAGGGTATGTAATCAGTGGCACAACAGGTTCATATATCTTGGACTTCTACGAATTCGATCCAGCAACCAATGTATGGACTCAGCGATCAAATTTTCCCGGTGGTGCAAGACAAGATGCTTCATACTTCACGTTAAATAGTTATGGATATATCGCATGCGGTTTCGGAGGTGTTTACAGAAATGATTTATGGGAATATGATCAGAATTCTAACAGCTGGGCCCAAAAATCACCATTCCCTGGAAGTGCGAGAACAGGAACTTCAGCCTTTACATTGAATAATTTAGCTTATGTTGGACTTGGATTTAGCAATGGACTGAACTTCAATGATTTTTATAGTTATAACCAACAAAATGATTCATGGATTCAAGTGGCAAATTTTCCGGGCACTGCACGAAATGCAGCAAGTTCATTTACATATAATAATCTAGGTTTTTGCGGCTTAGGTTATAATGGATCTTCAACTTACTTTTCAGATTTTTATTCATATAACGATGCCACAAATACTTGGAATCAAATAATTAATTATCCAGGCTTAGTAACTTCTTATGTATTCTCATTTAAACTTGGCAACTTTGCATATGTAGGAACAGGACGAGGTCCAGGTAATGTATTTAGAAATGAAGTTTATGAATTATCTATGCCAAAAAATTCAATCGAAGATTTAGAATCTCAAGATCAGATATCTTCATTATTCTACAATGAAAATCAGGCCTATGTTAAGTTGAATAATAAAAATGGTGAAACAATTCAATTTGAAATTTATTCCCTTACAGGTCAAATTATATACTGTTGCAAAATAAATGATTCTGCAACCATCAATTTGAATGAAACATCAAAATTAAGTAAGGGATGCTACTTATATTCTATTTCAGTAAAATCAAAAACATACTCACATAAATTCATAATTCAATAATTTGAAATGTCAATCATAAAGTTAATAAACAGAAATTTCATCCTGCCCCTTATAAAAGTAAGTCACCTATCAGAATTAATTGCAAGATATTCTTCTCACAACAATTTAATATTAAATTATCATGGCGTAGTTAAAAATTATGACTCTACCTTAACAAAAAATCATTTACCAATAGACCAATTTGCGTTCCAAATGCAATATTTTAAAAAACAATGCCACATTTTAAATTTAGAAGAGATTTTCAACAACAAATTTGATCATAATAAGAAAAGAAACAAGAAATGTATTGCAATTACATTTGATGATGGCTATTTGAATAATTTCGAAAACGCTTTCCCAATATTAAATTCACTAAATATACCTGCGACAATATTTGTCACAGCTCAATCCATTTTTAACCCCACACTCCCATTATGGTACGATTTACTTGACCTATTGAACAGTAAATTAAATTGGGAGAAACTCAAGATTGAAATTGAACTTGCAAATATTGAAGGCTTGAATGTTACTTTACATGAAAATTACAATTCATTTAAAAAATATATAAAAACTACTTCTCCTAAAATAAAAATTGAATTAGTCCATACCCTGATGAAGAATCCAAAACTTGAATCAGAATTATCTAGATGCGACACTGAATACTGGAAAATAATGAATAAGGAGAATTTAGAAGAAATTTCAAAAAGTAATTTAATTGAAATAGGTAGCCATGGATTTACTCATTCCAATTTAGACCAAATAGAGAAATCTGAATTAACCAATGAATTAATTAATTCTAAAAATAGTTTACAGGAATCCATTGGAAAAAAAGTTGAATCAATAGCATTTCCGGATGGAGCATACAACCAATTAGTAAAAGAAGAGTGTCATGAAATTGGTTACAAAAGATTACTTGCAGTGAACTATCGATGTGAAACAGACAATAATGACCCCACTATTTTACCTAGATTAAGTATAAGTAATACGACTACAAGTGACGCAGTAATAATTCAATCAAATCTTTCATATTCCAAAACAGGATTTTAAAAAGTATCAACATCTGCAAATACAAATTTGAAATCTTCCGGACGATATTTATTATTCAAGTTTAAATATCCCATATAAAATGCTTCCGTTGGAGTTAAAAATTCGGTCAATTGAACATCTAAAAATGAATTTGGCGATGTCTGAAAAATTAAGGTATCTATGCCTGACCAAAAGCAAATATTTTTTAATTTCGAAATTAAATTTGAATAATTCATATTTTCTTTCCTTTGCAGATCACCAATAAACATGAAACCATCTGTTTTTAACCAAACAGAACAAGCTTCTACTTTAATCAAGAATGCGCCATTAAAAGTTTTATAATTAAAATATTTGCTAGATCTATTTACACCTCCAACACCCTTTTCGATTACAGATGAATCAAATAAGTCACCTTTTTTTGAAAGCAAACTAAAAACAAATTTCCTGTAAATTGTATATACTGGACTAAACAGATTTACTTTTTTCGCCAATTTGCACAATGGCAAAGTTGATATCTTCAATTTGTATTCATGCAATTTATATGGGCAATTCCACTCCAATTTTTTTATAAAGCCCGGGTATGAATTGTTGTTCGGGAATCCAAATACAAAATTCACACCCATTTCTTTAGCCAATTGAAAAGTCATTTTAGCTAATTTAATAAACAACCCTTTACCGGTATGATTCTTATGAGTCATTGTATCTCCTGACTGTGCGGCAAGAATTTCAACACCATCTAAAATCATAGGTTGTGAGTATACTCCATAAAATGCCGCAGGTTCACCACTTGATGAATAAGCAATGAAACCTAAATTTGTCGGACCAAAAGATTCAGTCTGATTTTTATGGACATAATATTCAATTCCAGGGTCGATATTGAAGGCGCTTTTTGAAATATAGACCAGATCCGAATATAATTCAGGGTCAAGTCTTTTAAAATAGTATGTGTCTGAATTTACTACATCCATCTGTTCAGCCATTGTTGCATTACAAAAACAGTATAAAATCGTTGAAAATGATGAAATCGACCATTTTGAAAATCGTCAAGCATGTTAGCAATTACCTCAACATTGAACACGCCTGCATTTTTTACTTTTACAGGATCTAAAACATCAACAACAAGCTCTTTAAGTTCGTTCTTGAACCATTTTTCTAATGGTACACCAAATCCCATCTTAGGTCGCTCCATTATTTCCTTTGGTATGTACTTATGAACGATTTCCTTAAGTAATATCTTCTGCCTACCATCTTTCAATTTATAATGACTTGGCAATTGGCCTACATACTCAACAACTCTTTGATCTAAAAAAGGTTCTCTACCTTCCAAACTGTTAAACATGCTTGCCCTGTCAACCTTCTGCAAGATATCATCTGCAAGATAATTTGAATATTCATATGCAAGAATTTCGCTAAGTAAATCTCTACCCGGAATAAATTTTTTCGTTACCGCATCATTACGCCCTGCCTGATTATTTGTCAATTTTTTAATTTCAGAGGAAGTAAAAGTCTGATTAATTGTAACAAATTTTTCAATTCCTGAATTTGAACTTAAAAAATCTTTCAATTTACCTTTACGGTTTGGGTGATCGAGTCTCTCAATATTTTCGTTAATAAATCTTGATGCGAATTTTCCAAGAGTTGAATTTATTCGTTGAAACTTATTAATTAAATTCAGGCTTTTTAAATGTCTTGGATAACCTGCAAATATTTCATCACCACCATCAGCAGAA
>Ga0138256_10000757_pt1 | contig 34713 bp, 34 predicted proteins | sample KNB2016incub_MG_FD_105486 | JGI IMG/M metagenome (GOLD analysis project Ga0138256, IMG submission 105486) | Active sludge microbial communities from wastewater in Klosterneuburg, Austria - KNB2014incub_MG | ecosystem: Engineered > WWTP > Activated sludge > Unclassified | place: Austria... | reverse complement strand
TTTTTACTTTAATGATCTTATGTTCATTAAAAATTCCGAAACTGTCCTCAAAAAATTTATCGACATCAAATTTTTCCTCAGGAGTAAACTGAAGGCCGCATAACTCTGCGCTTTCAAATCTGCTGACGGAAAACAGTTTGATCATTTTATCCCTGTGACAAAAACCAATCAGATACCACTCGCCTTTATCGTTAACAAGATGATAGGGGTCAAGTATTCTTTTACCTGTCCTGCCTGTATAAGCTGTCCGGTAAAAACATTCTAGACTTTCACAATCGGTAATGGCGTTATTTAGTTTAACAAAGATATCATTATTTATTAATCTCGAATTCCTGATCCTGAAGCTTATATTGTCTTCCACATCTTTCAGCTGAATGCTGTATCTGTCTTTATAGATATAATATATTTTATTGAAAAAAGAATTGAGGTTCTCGTCGAATGGATTTGCATTCGAAAATTTTACAGCTTTATTCAGTAATGCAAGCGTGTGCAGGTCTTTGTCATCGAAATCAAACTGCAGCAGTTTGAATTTTTTATCTGTATAGTAATAACCGTTAATTTTCCTGTCATATTTTATCGGAGCGTTATAAAAAGTTTTCATAAATTCAATTGTTCTCTTTATGGTCTTTGTACTGACCTGATATTCCTTTGATAATTTCTCCGCGCCCGGAAAATTTCCCCTGGAAATTTCCATGTCAATAAATGCCATCCGCATTATCTGAGGAATGTTTAAGCGGTTAGATTTTTTAACGTTCTTTTTTTTCATATATGATAATATATAGATACTGTAAAATAGTTTTAATGAAAATTTTTTATCAGTTAAATTTATTTCAGATGTTGTCCGAAGAACTAACTTACACTTCAGATTTTTTATAACAATTGTATAAAATTACAATTATGTTTAATTTCTAATAAATCTATTAAGAAGAGAAAAAATCTTCAGCTTATTTAGGTAAAAGTTTAATAAACAAAAATTTTATTATGAATACAGATCTTGGCAGAGTTGTAATTCTGGTAAATGATTATGACGAGGCATTTGAATTTTATAAAGAAAACTTCAACTGTAAAAAATTTTTTGATATAACACAGCAGGACGGAAAAAGATATCTTCACATTTCCTTTGGCGGTGAAACGCGGTCTGGGCTGTGGTTTGTACAAGCGGAAACAGAAGAGCAGAAAAGCCGTGTCGGCAATCAGACAGCCGGGATGCCTTTACTTGTTCTCTATACAGATTCTCTTGAAGAAATGACCGAAAGTCTTACGGAAAAAGGAGTTAAGTTTAAAGCTGAACCATTGATCACCGATGATTACATGTCTGTTCACGTTTATGATCTTTACGGAAATGAAATTATTATTGTACAATTACTACCGGGAGAATAATTTCCGTATTTAAGGTAAATAAATAAAATTTCATGACAGAAAAAAATTTCAGCAGCGAAGAGTTCTCACACGGCATTTTACTTAATGCTTCTCCGGAAGAAGTATTCACATATCTTTCCACCGGAACTGGGATCTCAAAATGGTTTATCGGCAGTGCTAAATATTATTATGGTGATAAAAGCATCCGCCTCGGAAATGAAACTGCAGGCAAAGGTGATTCTTTCCTTTGGACATGGCTCAATAAAGATCTTGAATTAAAAGGTCATGTGACCGGATCTGAAAAAGGTAAGTCCTTCGGATTTACTTTCGGTCCGTCTTTTTTGGTGGATATAAATTTAACTGAATCCGGTAAAAGATCTAAGCTGACTCTTACGCAAAAGTATCAGGACTCCGCTGTCAAAAATGAATTTGCCTACATTAACTGCTGCGTGTGCTGGGTTTTTTTTCTCACAAATCTGAAATCAGTTATCGAAAATAATATTGACCTAAGAGAAACTGAAGCTGATAATGAATTACTAGTGAACAGATGATCCGTATCTGTCAGACGGAAAAAATTAAGAATAATATTCCGGACTGATACTGTTTCCTTTATCTTTTAGCCATAAGTATACTCTGCATTTCTCCTTCCCCAAATATTTAACATTGTAATTATAGCACAATGTGAGTAATTTGTGATAATTTCAAAAAAAAAGTTTAAAATTAATATATTCAGTAAATGAGTGATAAATCCCACCTGAACGGAAAATTTAACAACATACTGGTTTCGGAAATAGAGAATCCCAAAGGTCTTAAAGTGGGTTTGATACAGCTTAACAGACCTGACGCGCTTAACGCTTTGAATATTGATCTGATGAAAGAAGTAGTAGAGACTCTTGAGTCATTTGATAAAGACACTGAGACAGGATGCATGGTGCTTACGGGAAATGCAAAAGCATTTGCTGCAGGCGCAGATATAAAGGAGATGGCTGAAGCCACTGCGATCGAAATGCTGCTCAGAGATCAGTTCGCAAGATGGGACAGGATCAGGAAAATTAAAAAGCCGGTAATTGCTGCTGTCAGCGGATTTGCGCTTGGCGGCGGATGTGAACTGGCAATGACATGTGATATGATCATTGCGGCAAAGAGCGCTAAATTTGGTCAGCCTGAAATTAATCTCGCTGTAATTCCCGGAGCCGGCGGAACACAACGCCTTACAAAAGCTGTCGGCAAAGCCCGCGCAATGGAAATGATACTTACAGGAAGAATGTTTTCTGCTGATGAAATGTTTGAAGCAGGACTTGTAACCAGGGTAGTAGAAAATGAAATTTATCTGGATGAAGCGGTTGAAATCGCTAAAGATATTTCTTCCAAGCCTACAATCGCCGTTCAGCTTGCAAAAGAATGTATACTGAAATCGTTTGACTCCACAATTGAAGCCGGTCTTGAGTTCGAAAGAAAAAATTTCTATTTGCTTTTTGCGACTGAAGATAAGTTTGAAGGAATGAAAGCTTTTGTAGAAAAACGTAAAGCAGACTGGAAGGGCAGATAAATCCAATGTCAGATATATATCAAAAATTAATATCGCGATTATTTTTTCGCATGGTAAAAATAATTTTACTTCTGCTAATAATTATTTTAAATCCGGTTTCTGATTATTCTTATTCTCAGGATGATTCTGCGAGTCCGGAATCAGTTATAAAAGATGATGAGTTTAATGCTGAACAGATAATTGATAATAATAAGGAAGCGCTGATCTCCATATGGTATGCGGATAATAATTTTTATTCATACAATCTTGCAAGATATATTGATACAACGGTTCTCAACGGCAGCGGATTTATTCTTTCAGAAGATGGTCTTATCGGAACAAACTATCATGTAATTGAAAACATTGACAGTCTGATAGTAAAAACCAGCAACGGTAATTTTTTTCATGCGCATAAAATAATGACTGATGAGAAAAATGATTTTGCTCTTATCAAAATTGTGAATACACCCGGTATAACTTTTCTGCCGGTAAAGCTTGGAAATTCTGATGATGTAAAAGCCGGTCAGGAAGTATTTGCTATCGGAAGCCCCCTGGGTTTTGAATATACAATTTCATCCGGCATTGTCGCCGCACTGCGGGAAAACGAAAAAGTAAATTTCAGCGACCCTTACACTTATGCTTCAAATGAAAAAACATTTGAAAAAGTAATTCAGGTTACCGCCGCAATATCCCCGGGAAACAGCGGAGGAGCATTGTTTAACAGGAAAGGAGAAGTCATAGGAATTACAACTTATACTTATTCCGGATACGGTAATCTTAATTTTGCTGTAGCCATAAATACTTTTAAAAAGTTTATGGATGCCGCTCTGAACAGCGATGGTGAAATTACGGAAGACCTTTTATTAAAAAAAGAAGATGACCTCTTCAACTCTAATTTTAAAAATGCCGTGAATCTTAAATATCAGCTGACATCCGACTGGTATTATACCAGGCTGAAAGATTCTCTTAAAACTGTAGACGAATACGTGCTGAGACAGGATTCTGCAAATAAAGTAAAGTTTGGTAAGATTGAAAATCTGCTCGGGGTGTGTATTGATTTGAAACCGGATTCATTTTATGTATATGAAGAATTGCTTGATTTGTATGTTAATACGGAGAATGCGGAAAAGACGGAAGAGCTTTATAAAAAAATACTCGGCAAATTTGATTCGGACAGTCTGCTTAATCAGATATCATCCAAGCTTGCGTCAGCTTACACAAACTCCGGAAAGTATGATGAGGCGTTGAAATTTTATAATAAGATGCTTGATCAGGACAAGACGTTATATTATATAAATTATCAGATTGCCTATATTCATGAAGAGAAAAAAGATTTTAAAAAAGCGGTGGAAGAGTATAATAAAATTTTAAGATATGATCCGAATTACAGTCAGGTGTACACGCGTCTCGGCAAGATTTATTTTGAAGAATACGACGATCTGAAAAAAGCAAAATCGTATCTTGAGAAAAGTTATTTTAAAGAGCTTGAATATACCGGCTATCCGCCATATGATACTGATCTTCTGTATTATCTGGGAATGATTGCGGTAAAGGAAGAGAAAAAGCTTGAAGCGATTCTGTATTATATGGATTTGAAAACCAGCGGAGGATATGATGAAGCTTCCAATAAAAAAAAATCCAGATTGCTCAAAGCGATTAAAAAACTTGATGAATGATTTTATAAAATTAATATTAACGGAAATAAAAATTTTAATATGATTAAAAAGTTTGATGTGGTAATAGTGGGAGCGGGCGGCGCCGGACTCAGAGCGGCAGTCGAAATTCCAAAGGAATATTCATGCGCTGTGATCTCAAAAGTATTTCCGACACGATCTCATACAGGTACGGCGCAGGGTGGTGTCTGCGCAGCTCTCTCGAATATGGAAGATGACAGCTGGGAAAATCATGCTTTTGATACTGTAAAAGGAAGTGATTATCTCGGAGATCAGGATAGTATCGAAGTGATGTGTAAAGACGCTATCAGAGCGATAATGGAGCTTGAACATATGGGAATGCCGTTCAGCAGAAATGAAGACGGAAAGATAGCGCAAAGACAATTCGGCGGTCATACAAAACCCGCTGATATGAATGATCCTTACGGAAAGAGAGTCTCCGTAAAAAGAGCGTGCTATTCGGCGGACAGGACAGGTCATGTTATGCTGCAGACGCTGTATGAGAATACAATTAAAAATCAGGTTACATTCTTTTCGGAATATTTTGTTACGGAGCTCCTGATGGAAGACGGTGTGTGCAAAGGAGTAGTAGCGTTTGATATTGCAACAAGCGAACTGCATATATTTCAGGCAAAGGCGGTTCTCATTGCAACAGGCGGATACGGCAGAGTTTTCAGGATCACTTCGAATTCGCATGCTGGCACAGGTGACGGAATGGCATTGGTATATAAAGCAGGATTACCGCTTGAAGATATGGAGTTCTTTCAATTTCATCCGACAGGTTTATGGAAACTCGGAATCCTTGTCAGTGAAGCTGCAAGAGGCGAAGGCGGGATTTTAAAGAATAAGGACGGTGAGAGATTTATGATCAGATATGCGCCTACAGTTATGGATCTGGCGCCGAGAGATATGGTTTCAAGAGCTATTATCACGGAGATCAGAGAAGGCAGAGGGATCAGAGGAAGCGACGGAACGGATTATGTATTGCTTGACTTAACTCATCTTGGGAAAGAAGTCATTGATGATAAACTTCCTGAGATAACAGGTTTTGCAAGGACATATCTAGGAGTCGAACCGACTACTGACCCTATCCCGATTCAGCCGACTGCGCATTATGCAATGGGCGGCATACCGACAAACGTAAACTGTGAAGTTCTGCTGAATGAGGATGGTGATATTGTAAGAGGACTTTATGCAGCGGGTGAATGCGCATGCGTTTCCGTTCACGGAGGAAACAGGCTCGGCACGAATTCTCTGCTTGACCTTGTTGTATTCGGCAGACGAGGGGGCAAAGCGATTCACGAATTTTTAAAAACAGCTTCGTTCGGTGATCTTAATGAGAACGCTGGTAAAGAGACTAACGGGACCATTAAAAAACTGATGGATAGCAAAGGGAGTGAAAAAATTTCAAATATCAGAACTGAATTACAGAACAGTATGATGGAAGACTGCGGTGTCTTCAGGACGGATGAAGGTCTCAGGAAAATGATCTCGAAATTAAAAGAGCTCAGGGAAAGATTTAAAAATATCGCAGTACAGGATAAAAGCAGAGTATTCAATACGGATCTGGTGGAAGCTCTTGAGCTTGAAAATTTATTGCTAAACGCTGAAGCCACTGTTTACAGTGCATATGCAAGACATGAAAGCAGAGGAGCTCATACTAGAGAAGATTTTCCGGTACGCGATGATCAGAACTGGATGAAACATACTTTTGCTTTCTGGAAAGAAGATCAGGATCCGGAGTTAAAATTTAAACCGGTTGTCGTAACGCGATTTCAGCCGATGGAAAGAAAGTACTGATTTGAAATTTTGTCTGCATTTAAAATATGCAAAGTCATATTTAATTTCAGTAGTGATTGTTCTTTGCTTTTTCGCGCAGGGATTTGCTCAGATTGAAAATCTGAATTTGAGATTCGGTAAGTATAATTTCCAGACAAAATTTGATTCCGCAGAATACATTACTACATTAAAGGTTTTCAGAGAAGGCAAAAAAATTTTCGAGGAAAAATATTATGACCTTATTCCGGAAATTAAAAATGCGGATCTCGACGGAGATGGAAAAGATGAAATTCTTATTGCAATGTATAGCGGCGGTGCTCACTGCTGCACTAATTTATTCGCAGGAAAAATAAGCAAAGGAAAATTTATTATAACTGATTCTATCTATTGGGGAAATTCATTATTCATAATGAAAGATCTGAATGCAGACGGTAAGCTTGAATTTACCGGAGTAAATGATGTCTATGCTTATATTTTTACAAACTATGCCCAGTCACGATTTCCCGTTTTGATTTATGCTTATAAGAATAACAGATTTGTAAAAGTTACAGATAAATTTCCGGATGTAATAAACGAAAGATTAACTGATCTGAAGAAAGAACTTGAAGAATATAAAAACTTTCGGTGTGAAGAAGCGGGGGCGGAAACATTTAACACTGATGCAGGCGCCGTAAAGGCAATACTCGCGGCGATCACGGAAGAGTATAAGTCGCTCGGCAGGATCGAAGAAGGTTATAAACTTATTGATGAATTTTACAAATGCACTGACTCGGAAATTTTTAAGGATCAATTAAGGAATGATTTTTTACTGAAATAAATTACAATTTTTTATATAACACTATGGACATACAGGTAAAAATTTTAAGATACAATCCGGAGAAAGACAACGAACCGTATTATCAGGATTTCAATGTAAAAGGTGTAAGCGAAGACTGGCGCTTACTGGATGTGCTGCATGAGATAAAGTGGAATTATGATTCGTCACTGACATTCAGAAGATCCTGCGCACACGGAATTTGCGGCAGCGACGGAATGAAAGTAAATGGCAGGAACAGGCTTGCCTGTGCGCTTCTTCTTAAATACATCAACACGAAAAAACCGATTGTTATAGAGCCGCTTCCTTCACTGCCGATAATAAAAGATCTTGTAGTGGACATGTCAAGCTTTTTCAATAAATACGAAGTCGTAAAACCGTATCTGATCACCAATACTCCACCGCCTCCGGATAGCGAGAGGATTCAGTCTAATGAAGACGCAGAAAAACTTTTTGAATCCGCTAAATGTATATTGTGCGCATGCTGCACTACGAGTTGTCCTTCTACCTGGACAAATGAAAATTATCTGGGTCCGGCCGCTATGCTGAAAGCTTATAGATTTATTAATGATACAAGAGATGAAGGCGCTGATGAAAGGCTTGATATACTTGACACTCCCGACGGTATATGGAGATGTCATACTATTTTTAACTGTATCGAAGCTTGCCCGAAAGAAATAAATATTACATGGCATCTTTCTCAGCTTAAGAAAAGGATCTCTTCAAGAGAGATGTAAATAAAATTTTAAAAGCGAAAAAACATTTAGAATTAATTAAAAATATTTTTTCGCTAATTAAGTTAAAACTTATAAGAACTGCAAATACCTAACCTTGTTTTGCTGATTTTTGAATTCTGGCCTTTATGAAATAATCCTTACTAATATTCGTTACAAAGATTCAGCATTTTTAACTTCATGTGAATGCTCCGCAGTTTTCAATCTCTCAGCTAATTTTTCCGCCTGTCCCCTGAGCTCGTTCACTGCTGTGCTTTCCCATAACTCTCCTTTCAGATTTGATCCTAAGGTAAATAAACTTATGTGAGGTTTGCCTTCTGAGTTTATTACCTGAAAAGTTTCCGTGTCTGCAGTAATGCCAAGTTTGAGTTTGTCCTGAGTAAGAATTCCTTTGATTAGACAATTTTTCAGAAAACTTTTTTCAACATTCATCAGATCCGTTTCCGGACCGGTGCAGTTTATGATACGGGATACTTTTAATTTCTGCATAGTGTGATCATGATGATTAAAAAATTCAACCGTAATAAAATTATCTGATTCGATTATATCTATTATCTTTCCTGAATTTATATGAAGTCTGCCGTCAATCTGAAGCTTCTGGATTTTGTCGTGCATGTGAAGCGGAATCCTGTGACGCGCTACTCCCCACAAGTGACGCAGTCGTGACATAAATAATTCTTTCTCATTGTCGGTAAATTTTTTCCAGATCTTCTGAGTATGCGGTCTGAGTGAATCAATTACAGGTTCTGCCGAAACACCGTATTCCCTGACCATCTTAATATGTTTATTAACGAGTTTTACTAGTTCAAACAATGATAAATTATCCGAAAGCTCATCCGTCAACTTGGTATATTTCAGTCCGTTGTGCCTGTGCGGTAAAATGTTAAAACCATTCGGGGAGATAGAAAATATTTCACCTTTGAAACCCTGCTCAAGTAATCCGATAACAGTATCTACCATTGTCAGACCGTTCCCGATAAGTAATACCGGCAGATCATTGTTCAAATCTTTTACCGAATCAATCAGCCAGGGGTTTTGGTAATAGTTTTTACTTTTATAAAATTCATTGTTTTTAACAACCGGATTTCGCGGTATCTGATTACCGGTAGCTATTATACATTCGTCAAATATCAGATTACTTTCATTTTCCAACAGTAAGGATACAGAGTTTTCATTTACGTCAAGATCAATTACAAAACTGTCAATAACATTTACATCAATTCCTTTTGAATCCGCAGTCTTAATAGTATCAGCCCAGATCTCCGTTAGATATTCGCCGTATAGTTTTCTCGGTAAGAATGAATTTTCAATAAGAGTTTTGTCTCTGTCCTGAAATTCAGATCTCGACATTACCCAATCCAAAAAGTGGTCGGGTTTGTCCGGATATGCGCTCATCTTTCCGGTGATAACATTCAGTATATGTTTTTCGGAATACGGATTGTATGCAACGCCTTTGTTAAATGTTTCCCTTTCGTTGATTATTGTGATCTCACAGGATCCGCTTGATTTGGTTATAAGCTGGACAGCAGTCATTGTTCCGGTAAATCCGCCGCCGATGATTCCGATTTTTTTCATTTGATAAAAATTAATTTATTAAAAATTTTTACAGCATGTATTTAAACAATTAATCCCTAATACAACATAAACCGATCAGAGAATTATTTGTTATAAGTAGATTGTTTATTAAAATTACCATTCACATTTAGTTATTTCAATTCTATATTTTTGAAATTTCTATTCCACAACAATATCAATTATCATATCACCAACCATTATTTTATCAACAGTTTGCATTCCATCCGTTACCTTTCCGAAGATGGTATATTTTCCGTCAAGATGCGGAGTAGCCGAATGCGTGATGAAGAACTGACTGCCTTCCGTATCTTTTCCGCTTGAGGCCATTCCAACATATCCGGTCTCATATTCCAGTGGTGAGAATTCGCTGCGTATTGAATAGCCCGGTCCGCCGTATCCCGTGCCAGTCGGATCTCCGCCCTGTATTACAAAATTTGAAACAACTCTGTGAAAGATCGTTCCGTCATAAAAATTTCTCTCAGACAATTTCAGAAAATTCAATACCGTCATCGGAGCCGCATCCGGAAATAACTCTATTCTGATATCTCCTTTTGATGTTTTGATCACAATGTTTTTTTTCTTATTCATCGAATCAAAAAAATTTCTGTCAAAGTCCGTCCTCGGATTAAACTGAACCGGATATTTTTTCCAAGTGATCTTTTCCAGCGCATCAGCCGACGCCTTCGCTATTTCGTAATTGCCGTAATTAAGATTTTTCTCAAGAGTTTCTATTGTATTTTTATTGTGAAGATCTTTCATTGCGTCGATGAAGATCATTATGACAGCTTCGTCTTCAGGAAACTTCAGTTCATTATAATCAAATAAAATAACCGAAGAAGTCTCCTCTCTGTATTCGCTGAAGATAGTATCTTTAAGCGCAGTAAGACAAATGTCCGTGATGACGGGATCTTTTGAACCGGCAAATTCCGTGAACATTAACCTAAACATGTTTCTGTCATTATCTTCGGTCTTTGACATAAGTGAAGAAAGCATCCTTACAAATCCTCTGTATATCTTTGCTAGCTCTTTACCCGAGATCATTTCACCCGAGCTGATTTCATTTTTGTCATTATATCTTTTTACTTCAGCGCTGATACTGTCTCGTACTTCATTAAATATTTTATAATCATTAAAATTTCCAAAAGCGGTTACAATGCTTCCTTTAAGATCATAGTCATCCGTTTCAGAAAATGTTTTGAGCAGATCCGTTCTGATCTCATCACGATACATCTGAGATAAAGTATGTGCAACTCCGGATCTCTGAAGTGACGTCAAAGTATCTTTGGAATTCAATGCAAGAATAAGTTCGTTCTTCAGGGATTCCGCTAATGGGGTAAGAATATAATTTTTTGAATTCCGGATATCCTTTAAAAGATCACCTGCCGCTGAAATACCGGCGAGAGATACATGCAGATTACTGTCAGTAATTGCGCTGCCGAGAACATCCAGTAAAGCCGAAGTCTGATCCGCTGAAGAATCAATATTATAATTTCTCAGTGAGTTTAAAATATTTACTTTAACCCGCCAGTCTTTTTCCTCATCAAAAGTATCGAGAGTATAATCCAGCATCAGATTATCTTTAAGCTTTCCGAGCGCGCTGAATGCCCACATTCTCGTCTGCGCATCGCCGGATATCGCCAGCGAAAAAATTTCCTGTTTGGCGTTTTCAATCAGACTTCTGTCACCCATTCTCCAGAAAGCAAATGCTGCATTACGTAAAGTGAGTTTATCGGTTGAAGTGTTAACGAGCCTTTTAAGATACTCAACTGACTTTTCATTTTTGATATTTCTTAATGCAAAACGAGCAACAGCCATAACGGAGGCGCTGCGGATTTGTTCGTCTGCGGAATAAATGAGATCATCTCTCCGGAAAAGTTCATCCAGATTTTTTATGTTGCCAATTTTACCGATCGCATCAATTACATAAACTCCCGATTCAAGCATTTCCTTTTCATAGTCCGATCTGTTATTCAGAATTGTACTGAGCATACTCCGGCTTGCATCGCAGTCGATCTGCCCCAGCATAAATGCAGCTGCTTTGATGTCATCTTTAGTCGGATAATCTTTAAACGGACCTGCGAAAAGAAAATCAATATCGCTGACAGTATTACTGTCGCTAATATTTGCAAGCGCGTAAATTGCGTTCTGTCTCAGCACCGGATCAAGTGAGTGAAGATATTCTTTAAGTTTGTTGTCTTTACCTAATGACCTTGTATCGCGGAGTTCGATGATCTCAAAATTCTGATCGGAAATATTTTGTGCATTATTTTCCTGTGAAAAGAAAAATAAAAATATTAATGCTAAGTAAGTGAAGTAAAATTTCATTCAGATAAATATTAAAATAGATTATAATTTAAGTCCGAAACCAATAGTGATTTTTTTTGTAATGTCAGAGTCTGTTTCCTCCTGTGAGTATTTTGCATTCAGAGAAGATCTTTCCTTTTGATCAAAATAAAATGTTGCCGTTCCTTCATATTTATACCGTGAAATTCTGATGTCGTCAAATTCACTGAAATAATTTCCGTAAAGATCAAACTGCAGATAATATCTTTTGAAAGTCAGGTTTCCTGCGTAAGAGCCGTAATAGTAATTTGTATTGTAATTAAAATTTCCGTCATATACTCTGTCAAAGTTAATTCCGAATATTGGATTGAATCCTATAACCCATCTGTTGTCTTCTTGGCTGCCGTCATATTTGAATTTAATGTTTGTTACATTTCTCACAGGTAAAAAAAACTTAGGGAACTGCGGGACGAAGAATAAACTCACCTTTCCAATTTCTTCCTTAGTGAAAAAATCTTTTGAGTAAGATATTAAAGGTTCGAGCTTTCCGCTTCCGCCGGAATAATTGTATATTCTGTAATAAGAACTCACGCCTGCAGTTAACTTGTCCGACTGATCTTTTGATTTGGAAGAATAGTCAAACTGCACAAAAGGAGTTACGCCGGATTTTTCATAATTAAATCCTTTATAAGAAACGGCGATATCAATTAAGTAAACCGCTTTCTCGTCATTGTCTTTTTTGTAAGAAAAAAGCGCCGGCTTGTTGGTTTCGTTTTCGGATGTAAATGATTTTCGAATATCAATTATATCCTGAATGTTGTCAAGTAATGAAAGTGTCGGCTTATCAGAATCAGTGCTCTTTTTTTTCTTGCTTTGAGACTCTGCGATTCCGGAAATGGAAATGAGAATTAGAATGGACATAAATATTATCAGCATGAAATTATTCACTGTATATTCAGAACTTCCTTCCAGTTATCCCATGTCAGTCTTCTGTTTCCCGTTATGTTTCTGTTATATGGCTGGTCATAAATTACGTGCTCCCATTCGGGAATGCATGAACCTTTAATATCAGGTTTGTCATCAATTAGCACATCGCCTTTGACGACTGTTTTGTCGCGCGTGAGGATTATGTTATTCACCCAGTCTGTGCCGAGATGTTCATATACCCAGTGAAATTTTTCGAGCACGCAGTTCTCATATTTAGGAAGCATCGGACTTGTGCATAGAAAAACATGATTGAGAGAGTTCTTAATTTCCTTTAGAGCTTCAATAGCTCCGGGCATTGGCGGCAGATTCTGATAGAATCCCGGACTGTGATAAATCTCCTGAACAAATTCTGAAAACTCCTGAGGATATTGCTCTCTTACATAAAAACCTTTCCTGTTTTCAAGCGGTATGTGGGTTTTTTCCGGATGAGTTTCTTTCCATCTCCTAAGAAAATCCCCTTCAAAATCAGCTATGACGCCGTCCATGTCTATGAGAAGTCTCAATATACTGTGATTTAATTTCTAAAAAATTTTACTAATATAATTAATTTAAAAAATTCATTTGACTAAATTATTTATCTGTATTCACTGAATTCATGGGAGAGTTTATATTCATTGTATGAAATGACTTTTAAAGTTAAGTTATCTTTTTAAAATCCTGATTTATTACTTATTATTTCTGTATAATCTCTTAAATATTGATCTACCAAAATTTTAATTCATATTTTTTCAATTTAATTAAAACTTAACATGAAAGACTGCAAACTAAAATATTCCATTTCTATAAATTCACCGGCTGAAACGGTTTGGGAAAAAATGACCGGCGCTGATACATATAAAATCTGGGTGAATGAATCATGGCCCGGATCGTATTATGAAGGGGAATGGAAAGAAGGAACTGAAATTAAATTTCTCTCGCTAAACGGCGGCGGAACTCTTGCTGAGCTTAGATCCTGTACACCAAATAAGAATGTTGAATTACTTCATACTGCTGTTATAAATCCGGACGGCTCTGAAGACAGGGATTCCGAAATGGCTAAGAACTGGATCGGCAGTTTAGAAAAGTATTCTCTTAATGAATCTGACGGTAAAACGGAATTAACCGTTGAAATGATAACAAGTCCCGAATGGGAAAAAATGTTTAACGAAGGATGGCCCGCTGCGCTGAATAAGCTGAAAGAAATTTCTGAAAATTAATGACAAATACAAATCAGAGACAGAAGCAGGCAAAGCTTCTGAGAATATTCAGAAAAATTCACAGGACTACAGGCGCGATATTATTTGTATTTTTCTTTTTTGTTTCCATATCCGGTCTACTTTTAGGCTGGAAAAAAAACAGCGGCGGGTTGATACTTCCCGATACATATGAAGGAACTTCAGCTGACCTTAAAGACTGGCTTCCATTAGACAGTCTGCACAAAATCGCATGTAAAATTTTACACGACTCTGTTTCAAAAGATCTCTCGCTCGGTCTGGAAAGAATTGATGTGAGAAATGACAAAGGCATGGTGAAGTTTGTATTCACAGATCATTACTGGGGAGTTCAGATTGACGGAGCGACCGGGAATTTGCTGCACATCGAAAGAAGACGTTCCGATATTGTTGAAAATTTTCACGACGGTTCTATTCTTGATTACTTATTTGATACAAAGCATGAACAGATAAAACTTGTTTACACTTCCGTAATGGGTTTAGCTCTTATGACATTTACCATTACAGGATTCTGGCTATGGTTTGGTACGAAAAGAATGAGAAAGAAAAAGCATTCTTCAGAGTAAACGGATTAAAGTCACCTCTTAAAAAATCCGCCGATAATTTTAAAAAATTTAAACAACTGCATTCAGAGCATTGAATAAAATTTTAAAGATTTGTAAGAACGGGCATAAATTTTTTAAGAGCAGCGACTGCCCCGTTTGTCCTGAATGTGAAAAAAATTCAAAACCAAAAACCGGTTTCCTGTCGACACTCTCCGCTCCTGCAAAACGCGCTCTGGAAAGCAATAACATCGTTACAATATCCGTGCTTTCAAAATACAGTGAAGCGGAAATTTTAAAACTTCACGGTATCGGCAAAGCATCAATTCCGACACTCCGTGCAGCGCTGGCTGCAGTAGGCAGGAAGTTTAAGAGTTAATTCTTTATCAGACTGACTGACTTTCTTTCCTATCTATTTTTTTCAAATCAATATTCCGTGAAATTTTTATTAAGTCTATAAAATTACTTTTCATGAAATAATAATATTTGATTAACAAATTAGATTTATATATTTTATAAAAATCAGATCCGGTAATAAAATATTTTTACTCGCTATTCCAAAATTAAATCATATATTTGTTTGACATATGTCAAATTCCGTTTGCTAAGAAATTCATATTTTTGTACAAATGAAGTACGTCGATAAAATAATCAGTTATACAAAGCCGCCCAATGCATGGAAAGTGTCCGTTATTATTATCAGCGGAGTTATGACGGGATTGATACTTTGGGTATTGTATGTCGGTAACGCCGTTTCATATCTTTCGGATAAACCGGAAACATGCATCAACTGCCATGTGATGAATCCGCAGTTTGCAACATGGCGCGTAAGCTCTCATGCAAATGTCGCTACCTGCAATGACTGTCATGTACCGCAGGATAATATTTTCAGAAAGTATATGTTTAAAGCCTCTGACGGACTGAGACACTCGACGATGTTCACATTCCGGCTTGAGCCGCAGACTATCAGAATTAAAAGCATGGGCGCAGACGTAGTGCAGGAAAACTGCAAGCGTTGTCATGAACATCTTATTGATCATTCGAGTCTTATGAAAACCGAAAATGATGAAGAGAGAAAGTGCTGGAGCTGTCATATGGAGACTCCGCACGGTTCGGTAAGAAGTCTTTCCTCAACTCCAAATGTAAATGTAGAAAAACCATTCGAACTTTTACCCGAATGGATGCAGAAGTATAATATAAAAAATTCAAAATGAGAAAAATAAAAGACATTATAGCTGAAAAGCCATGGTTCGGATGGCTGCTTTATATACTGACAATAATCATAGTCTTTCTGATCGGACTGCTCGGCAGCTCAATAATTGAAAGAAGAAGCGAAGCGAACCAAATTCTTCAGAAAGTAAAACCGCTCGCTGAATGGGAACCGAGAAATGAAGTGTGGGGTGAAAATTATCCGAGAGAATATGAAACATATATCTCCACTCTTGATACTTCTTTTATGAGCAAACATGGCGGGGCGAAGAAAATCGATATGCTTGAAAAATATCCCGAGATGGTTATACTCTGGGCGGGATATGCATTCTCGCGGGATTATAATCAGGGAAGAGGACACTACTACGCAATTAATGATATCCGAAATACTCTGCGGACAGATGTTCCTCAGCCGGCAACATGCTATTCATGTAAAAGTACTGATGTCCCGCGCGTGATGGATATAATGGGAGCGAGTGAATTTTATAAAAAGCCGTTTAAAGAAATGGGCGGGGAGATTGCGAATGCTATCGGCTGTCAGGACTGTCATGATCCCGAATCTATGAATCTGCGGATCACAAGACCTGCACTTGTCGAAGCATTTAACAGACAGGGTAAGGATATTACGCAGTCCACTCATCAGGAAATGAGATCACTTGTCTGCGCGCAGTGTCACGTGGAATATTACTTCAAAGGAAAAGAAGAAAAGTATCTGACATTTCCGTGGGATGACGGAATGACTGCGGAAGATATGGAAACTTATTATGACAGTATAAAGCATGTTGATTTTGTGAATTCTCTCAGCAGGACACCGATACTAAAAGCGCAGCATCCGGATTATGAACTTTACAAGCTGGGGATTCATTCAGAGAGAGGTGTCGCATGCGCCGATTGTCATATGCCGTATAAGTCTGAAGGAGGAATTAAATTCACTGATCATCATATACAGAGTCCGCTGAATAACATTGCAAATTCATGTCAGGTATGTCACAGGGAATCGGAAGCAACTCTTGTAAAAAATGTTTATGACAGACAGGATAAAGTGCTTGAGCTTACAGGTATTGCAGCGCGGTCGCTTGTGAAGGCGCACATAGAAGCAAAGACAGCTTGGGAAAGCGGAGCAACCGAAGAGCAGATGAAACCGGTGCTGGATCTGATCAGACAGTCGCAGTGGAGATGGGATTTTGTTTCTGCAAGTCACGGCGGAAGTTTCCACGCGCCGCTTGAATGCGCGAGGTTACTTGGAAATTCGATAGAACGATCAGAGCAGGCGAGAGTTCTGCTTGCGGAAATTCTTTCAAAGCTGAACGTTCCGCTTCCTATAGCAATGCCTGATATTTCTACAAAAGAGAAAGCGCAGAAATATATAGGACTGGATATGGAAAAAATGCTTGCGACGAAAAAGGAATTCCTCGAGACCGTAGTCCCTGTGTGGGATAAAGAAGCTGAAGAGAGACACGGGAAGCTTGATGAGAAGTATAAATAATTAGGAATTGAAAATTAGGAATTGAAAATTAGGAATTTGTTTGCAGAGGGAAATGCTAAGATGTTCAAATGCTATGCAAAGTATTAAAAATTTCTCAATTGCAACAAACAGCTGTCAGCGTATGCTCAACAGTCTGTCATATATTTTTTTAATTTGTAAATCACCTAAGCCATAGATTCCTTCTCTCCGGTTAAATTCGGAAAATACGGACTCAAATTCCCCCGAAGTGTTTTCAATAATTTCTTTTATGGTTTTCTCCGGTCTGCCGGATGATTTATCTATCGGAAATCTGTCAATATGCGCCTGACACACTTCTTCTAAATATTTAAAACAGCTGGATTTTGTTTTCGATAATTCTTTAAGTTTTACTAAGTCGCTGTTTTTGTAAGCCGTCCATAAGTTTTTTCCTAACTCAATGTCTTCGGGTCCGAACTGAATTTTCGAGTTATAAGCCTGTTCGAGCTTTTCAATATCTGCATTTCCAAATCCTTTCCATATGTCATCATTGTTTTCAATAACCGGAAATACTCTGAAGATTTTATGAGTCGGGTTAACAGCAAGAAGAGAAATTATAAACCACATATTTATCTGGCAAAACAAATCATTTTCAAACCATAGACAAATTTCGGAATTGTCAGGAAGGTGATTCAGCTTTTCAAATTCACTTACAGTTTTACTAAAATATTCTTCAGTGGAAATATTGTAAGCGCTGCCAATAAATTTTGCGCGGGTCTTCCAGAAGTCAGCGATGCTGTCTGCATGAACGTTTCCATCGATCAGGCATTCTCTGCAAATAATAATGTCCTGATTAATATTTGTCTGATTAAAGAGAACAACTAAACAGTCTCCGTTTAAAATGTGATATGACGGCATAAGTTATAAAAGTGTTTTCGGGAGCCAATTTCGGATTGATGGTATAGATAAATAACAATCTTCAATATTTATAAATCTTTGCATTATCTAAAAGTGATATTGCAGATTTCCAGTCCGGCAGCTTATCCGCATCAATGGTGATTATTCTTATTTCTTTTGCAATCAGTCTGCTCTTTTTCATTGCTTCTAAATGCGCGCCGTTCATTGCAAAAGATTTCATATCCAGTTCATTCTTCCAGAGACTCATTGTATAATGTTTAGTCCAGAATCCTCTTTTTTTAAATTCAATTATATTACTGGTTTTAAATTGTTTCATGATTTTTAATGCATAGGATGAAAGCGCAAAAAACTTTAACGGACTTTTTAACTGAATGTATGTGATGGTTGCTTTCATTTGTTTAAATCTTATAAATATTTATTTGTTCACTTTCCTGATTCTATACTGAAATGACAGGTAATTCAGTAACATCTAATATTCCTCTATAAAGTATATGAGGAATTCTATGATATAACAAAGGTCGCCCGCCCTTTTCAATTATTTCTTTGTAATAATCTTTCGTTGCCTGAGGTAAAATAGAATACTTAACGGCATCATTAGCTGCATACGGTACAAAATTTTTTCCTTCAAGTTTGTCTTTAACGTCAACATGAGCATAGAGATAGACGATTGTACTTTCCGGTGTGAGTAAATTCGGATCAATCTGATAATATCTCAATTTAAATTCTTTTTTATCTCCGGCTTCTGCAAGTGATTTTTTAATTTGACCCGGATGAACAGCTGATAAATGTAAAACATCATTCCAAAGACAATCGAGTATGGGGATTTTATGTTTCAATAATTTTTCACGTCCAACGTATTTGAGAAGTTGCTGTTCATAAATTTCAGGATATTTATCTTTTATCTCATTCAACGGATAAAGAATATTCCCTGTCATATTCAATGGTATTCTGTGATAAAGATAAATCATAATTATTTCATAACTTCTCTAATTTAAGATTGCAAAAACTAAATTCCTGTTTAAACTAATTCTTCAAAAAACTGAAATAATTTATTATTTCCCGGCAGACATTTCTTCTATATCTTCAGCTGTCGGTCCGTAGATCTTGGGGTTTCTGACTCCCATATTTCTGTAATAAGTACTTAACTGTCCTCGGTGATGAATGATATCAAACATAAACATCCAGAAAGTATTGCTCATAGGGTAAGCAAAAAACTCCTGTCCGTCCAGACGAAATGATACTTTTTGTTCATCCCATGTTTTGTCATCTACGGATTTTAACTTATCAATTATTGCTTTTGCATTTCTCTCAAAGTAATCTGCGACATCTTCTTTATTATTAAACAGTTTCGTTTCCGTTTTTTCATCAGCAATAAAGGACTCTATTGAATCATTCATTACTTCAGCATGTCCTAAGAAATGACTGATAAGCTCTGCAGCGCTCTTTGATTTTTCATTACACCTGTAATTAAGTTTGGTCATATCCGACGGCAGTCCGTTAATAGCGCTTAAGGTTGAAGCCATTTCATTTCCCCAGGTTTGGATAAAAAATTCTTTGTTTGTCATTTTATTAATTTTAATTTGCACCAAATTAATTCTTTATAGAATTAATTTCAATACTACAGTTTCAAGTAAAAACTTAAAAGAGGTTAAAAAACAAAATGATTAAAGAAAAAAAGCAAACTAAAAAAGTTAAATCTGAAGTTAAAAAATTAATCCCTGTAAAAGGTTTTAAATCAGTAGAGGGGATTAGAAAAGTTCGTGATGAAATGTATGAAAAGAATAAAAACCTGACTATGAAAGAATATGCTAAAAAGTATCTGCAAAAAAAATTATGAATTGTGATTAATTTTAAAGTAAATATATATACTTTTACTATAATTTTATTCCGGAGTCTAATGAATTAAGAAATTGTTCAGCGATATTTAAATGAGCGTTTTGCTTTACTTCAGACATTTTATCAAAACTCCTTATTAACATTCTCAGCCTGGGGTTTTGCAAAAAAAATGTCCGGTGTGTATGCAAAAACCTCCAGAATAATCCGTCCCATACTTTTTGCCACTCACCTTTTTTATAATCACTCATTTTCATTAAATAGTTGCTGCCGCTTATATAAGGTTTGGTTGACATCAGACCGCCATCGGCAAACTGGCTCATACCGTAAATGTTCGGTACCATCACCCAGTCATAGGAATCTATAAACATTTCCATAAACCAGCGGTAAACTTCATCAGGGTCAAATTCGCATAAAAGCATAAAGTTTCCCAGAACCATTAATCTTTCTATATGATGACAATATCCTGATCTTTTAACTTTCTTAATTGTAATGTCTACCGGCTCTATACCTGTTGTGCCATTCCAGAAAGCGGCAGGTATTTTTCTTTTAAATCTCCAGTAGTTTATTGTGCGTTCTTCACTTCCTTTCAATTCATATACTGCTCTGATAAACTCTCTCCATCCGATGATCTGGCGAATAAAACCTTCTACTGAATTAAATGAAATTTTGTGTTTGGCGGCAAACTGCAAAGTCTCATCCAAAACAAACTGAGGCGTTAACAGTCCGGTGTTCATCATTGGTGTCAATACGCTGTGATGCAAAATATTTTCATTTGAAACGATAGCATCTTCATAATTTCCAAATGCTGAAAATCTTGATTTAAAAAATTCTTTTAGCCATTTTTTACTTTCGGCAAAAGTAACAGGATAAATAAAATCCGTATTTAGTTCACCATAATTGTCGGGAAAATATTTTTGTGTATATGCAGTTGCTTCTGTATTAAAATGAGTTGGTTTTAAAAATTCAGTTTTTGGAGGAATCTTTCCTTTAGGATATTTTAACCGATTCTCATCATCAAAAGTCCATTTACCTCCAACAGGTTTCTCATTTATCTCTAATAATATATTTCTGCTCTTCCGCTGATGTTTGTAGAAATCGGTTTGGAACATTCTTTTCTTATCTGAAAAATAGGCGGCAATTTCTTCGGAGGTATTTAAAAACAATGGAGTTGGGGTTTTTATTTTTTCAATCCCTTGCTCCCGGGCTACTTTGCTGATTCTTTGCTCCAGCCAGTGATCGGTTGTATCTATATATTCAAATGTATTTACACCATTTGTTTTCAAATAAGGAATTAGTTTTCTGATATCAGCTAATTCATTAAATGCATCTATATATACTACTTTAATATTTTTTGATTGTAAATAACTTTCATAAAACTTCATATTGGCTCTGTGAAAAGCGATTTTCCGTTTGTGAAAATTATATTGCCTGAAGAAAAGCCATTCTTCAACCAGATAAATTACATCGCAGGTAGATGTAAGTATATTTTGCTCAAACAGTTGATGTGGAAATATGATACCGGTTTTATTCATACGTTTATTATTCATTCTACATTATAAATGCAATGCTTTACATATTCCCAAATCAGAAATAAGGTGAATATCAATTGTGAAAAGAGTGATGTCGAAAAATAATTATTCGTTTGGAAAGAAATTATAATCTCTAAAGATCAATTTGAAATTATCAGTTAAGATACAATCCTCAATTAATGTTCCTTTGTATTTGTCCTTCAGATCGCGCAGCTTTTGGCGGGCCTGATCATGACTAAGTCCTTTAACATTTCCAAGATAGTACCAGTATTCATCCATGATCCGGGTTAATGAAAATGAATTTGGATAATTGTCGAAGTATTTATCGAACATATCCTGAAACAAACTCGTATCTTTTTGACCTTCGGTAAATTGTAACAAGGCTATATAAAATTGCGGACAATATTGTGAGTCTTTATACTTTTCAAGTATCTCCAGTCTGTAGTTGTATTGTTCTTCTCTTGTTGCATGTTTATATGGACCATGAAGTTCATCGAAGATCACCTTGTCTCCACCTTTCGGTTTACTGACAGCAAATGTAATTTCGTTTGATTCTAAGTCCTGATAATCTGCAATAACTGTAAAGGTACCTGCTTTGAGAATATCGGATATATTGTAAATTAAATGTATATAAGTAACTAAAGAATCGCTTTCAGGTAAGAGGCAACTAAATATTCGTGCAGGCTCATAATTCTGGTTGTCAAACCTTAACCTTAATGAATCACCTTCTTTTATTGTAAACACAATTCCGGGTTTGGAAAATGGAAGGTTCATTAAATATGGCGCTTTAGAATTATTGTAAAGTTTCACCTTCAGCCAAATATCCTGATTGACTAAATACTCTTCGTACTCAGACTGTATTGTAAACTGTAAACTGTCATTTTTTAAATTAAATATTTCTACAGGTTGGTTACCTTTGAAAGTTGCGGTTTTATAATATCTAAAGATCATCAATGAGATCAATAATACGAATATCAGTAACATGAATAATTTTGCTTTCCTTTTCACATTTAGTTGTAAGTTAAAAGTTGATGATTAAAAATGTAAGTTATAAGAGCAATATCAGATTCCTACAAATTAACAAACTATAAGGTTGATGGTAATCTACCTTATAGTGATCTTTGTACACAATTTAATTTTATCTGAGGTATCAGGAGTTATAATATTTAAAAACACTAAATTAATTTTAGCTCATTGAAGTATCAAGGAAAATCCCGAAAGTGTATGAACCCCTGAGAATTGCTGCAGGTGAACAATAAGTCTTTACTTATTTTGCAGGATTTTAATCACAGTCTTAGTAAAATAGTTCGTATGTCACCTAATGCGGGAATAAACAAAAATTTCTCTGCCGGATATTATTTTACAAGCATCATTTTTCTTGTTACGGAAATTTCGCCATAAATACTCATTCTGTAAAAATATAATCCGCCGGGAAGTCTGCTGCCGTTCCAGTTGGTTTCATAACTTCCTTCCGTGAGATTTTCATTTACCAGTGTCTCTATTTCATTTCCCAGAATATTAAAAACTGTTATACTGACTTTAGAAAATTTAGAAACGTCGAATCTGATTTTTGTTTCAGGATTAAAAGGATTGGGATAATTCTGATATAATTTAAATGATGCGGGGATTTCTAAACCCAAGTTAGTTATACCGATCACGGAATTTGTATCCCCATAAATTACGCCGTTAATACGGCAGCCTTTGAGCTGATAAAGGACAGAACCAAAAGTATAACCTTCACCGTAACTGGTAAGTCCAAAATCCTTTGCAAATGATCTTGCAACCAAGGGTCCGCTCTGTCCTCCTAAAATATAATATCTGAAGGTTTTATTTTTAGTCTGATAATTATTAAAAATTGTAACATCACCTGTATCTGCACAAGTGAAAGGCAATGAACAATTTCTTAATGTATCATTTATTCTGACAGCAAAGCTGTCAAGCAGCCATTCGTATTGGTAAAAAGGACAACTGTTAGAGGCCTCATACTGATATAGACTTCCTGTATTGCTATCAAGCCGAACCCATTTATTATAATAATGATAAGGAAAATTACTTAGAAAGAAATATTTTTTATTACCAATCATTGTGTCTTTTGTAATTTCACCTCTGCTCATATAGTAATTAACATTACTGCCGGACCTGTCAGTGACCAGATAAGAGTAATAGTTCCCAACGGATAATGGAAAATATTTAATGGCGGAAGTATCAACGGCTTTAAGCTGATTTGAACAAAAAAATATTAACAGTATAAGGAAAAGAAAATTAGCTTTTGACATTATAAACACCTTTCAATTTTTTACTATGTTTATATTCAGTTACATTTTTGATTCAAAGTATAATTTGACTATTATTGAAGATTTAATTTTGAAAATGTCAGTTAATTTAACAGCAGAATCAGAGGGATTATCTGCCCCCATTACATTTTATCGCTTTTACAAAGGTTGGAATCTGAATGTGATTATTTATTTTTTCGGGTTCTTTAATTTTTATGAACTTATACATTATTTTCAGTAAATCAAATAGAATAAATCGGATTGAGGGAAATACGGATTGCTCTGGTAATTAAAGCGGGTTATTTTTGAAATTGTTGTAAGTAACTAACGGAAATTTTGTTTAATGTTTTCAAATTCATAATACTTTGTTCTAGAAGCTTTAAGAGGTATTTCTAATGTTCCGAGACATTATAAATTACCGGCATTTGTCCTTTCCACTTTCTCCAGATCCCGGTATCAGAAATAAGCCCTGCCATAAAATGCGCAACATTTATGCGGCTTGTTTTCCCCGCATTAAAGATCGCGCTTCTCGTAGGTGATTTATGCAAAGAGTATTCAGTTACTTTTTCTTCATCTGTTAAATTGTCAGGACGCACAATCGCCCATTCAATAAATGGATTTTTCTGTCCGGCATTTACTCTTAAATAGTCTGCCGCCATTTCATTGTCAATATGCGGCGGCAGTAATAATCTGAGCAGACCTAACACAATTTTTTGTCCGAAAGAGATCCGCTCGTTTAAATCTCTGTTACAATTACCGGCTGTATTCATTAGCACAAACCTGACCGGTGTAGAAGGAGAATTTTTTTGAATCGCTTCGCAAAGTAACCTCACCGAATCAGTGACAAGTCTTTTCGGTTTTCCGAATATTCCTTTAAAAGTAAGATTGTGTCCTAGACAACAAGCTGCAGACTGACAGTCAGCGATGTATCCCGACATTTCTTCAACGCTGATATCCGTAATGTTCCTTTTGATGATTGTTAAATTTTCATTGCCGGTCCAATGGTCAGGAATGTTACCTGCTGATCGAATTATTATTTTAACCTTTTGATCTGACGTTAATAATTGTTCAACTAACAATTTTCCTGTAGCTCCGCTGGCTCCAATAATTAATGTCGTCATAAAATTATTTATTCGCTGATGCTATTTTCGCCAAACCTGCTTTAAGCCAAACTAACTATTAACTACTAACTATTAACTACTAACTATTTTTTAGTATCTCGTTTTCAGTACAATATCCCCAATCTCTTTGATTTCGTCCTGTGCAGTAAAAAATACTCTGCCTTTTTTAGATAATACTTCCCATGCAATGTTACTTGTGATATCTTCTATAACATTTACTTTGGTTCTGTCGTCTGTTATTTCAAATGTCCTGTCACTTGTCATAAGCACAGGCTGAGAAAAATCCTGATGAACTATTAATAAATCACCGCGGCCATCAACTGATGCCTGAAAAATTTCCTGTAAATCAGTCAAAATAGTGCTTTGTGAACCCGCTTCTTTTATTTCTTCAATAGCGTCAGCTCTGCGGTCATGCTGCAATTTCTCAACTAATTCCCAACCCTGTTTTGCTATATTATGTCCGGCTGTATTATTATAGTCAATGCTTGAGTATCCAATATAAATTGATGGTTTATCTGCAACCTGCATCAAACGGCTGTAATTGTCTTCCGTGCAAATCACAACACATTTCAAACCTGTCTCGTTATTCAGCCTCACAACGGCTTTATCTACTTTATTTAAAAACTCACGAACTAAGTCATCATGATGTTTTGAATCGCTTGTCTTTTCAGGATTAGTATTGAAATGCTGACTTTCTGAAAACGGGAAATCATCATTTTTAATCTCATCTATTATTCCGTCATTGATTGTGTTATATATGTTCACTCCGCTTTGTGATAATAAAAGTGTATAATACTCTTCGCTTCTGTTGCATAATTTTATCAAAGAACGAACATTAAATGTATCTGATATATGTACACTGTTTTCCTTTACCGGCCAATTAGATTTTATTATCTCTTTAGTGTCGTTGGAAAGATAGATGTGCAGACTGTCCAGATTATAATTTACATTTATTTCACTTTCAATTTCTGAAAGCCGCTTTAACAATTGCTCTGATGGTTTTTCGCCAAATTCGCTTACCACTCTTTTTTCAGCTTCCTTCAGAAGATTTTTTAACTGAACCGCATCCTGTGCGTTATCCGGATGAGTTCTGTGAGTGTTTAGTGAAACAGTTACGCAAGGAGTGTTTTTTTCTGATGCTAATTTATCTAATTTTTGTCTGTTTGTCATAATTGTTTTTTTAATTAACTTAATTTCCTACTCTGTCGAATTTTCGGATTACTTCCCTTTTAAATGTCAGGTCATTGTGATATTGATATGGTATTGATAACTTCGTCTGGTGAATTTCTGTAGTGATAGAGGTCAGATAAACAATGCTTATATAGAATATAGTCATTCTGAACTAAAGAAATTTAGTCTGACTTATACAAAAGATTTGATTTATTGCAATTCATACATTTAATTTTAACCTTCCTGAGTCTGTTGTTAGCGGTTCGTGCTTTAATATTGGTCGTCAGCTTTCAATGGTGCGCCAACAACTTTCATATCATGGTCTGAAAAAACCTTTGCGATTTCTTCTTTTGTTGGCGGAGATGTCCATTTGTCCGTAACCTTAAAAAATGCTTCCATCTTTCCTGATGGCAAATAAGAAACTATCATCTTTCCTTTTTCTGTCAATTGAATAAAAGTGTGTTGCACATTTCTTGGAAGGAAAATTGTGTCGCCTGTTTTCATTTGATATTTGTCATCACCTACTTGAAACAGATATTCTCCTTCAATAACATAAAACCATTCGTCTTGAAAAGGATGAATATGCAAAGGAGGTCCGCCATTTGGTGTTAATCCGGTTTGCTCAAACACAGCTAAATCATTTTCAGTGTCAGTTCCGGAAATTTTTATGTCTAAGTTATTTAGAGTGATTCCTTTCATTTTGTAGTGTTCACCAAATCTGGCTTCACCTGCCTTTACTTTGAATCCTTTTTCTGTTCTCATAAAAATGTTGGTTTTGATTTTAGTAAAAACGCTTAATGGAAAGAGTGCAAAGTGCCGATAAAATAAATGTTACTCGTTTCATTTTACTCCTAATTAAGTTATCAGTACGTTTATTATAGTCTATTCAAGTATGCATTGTTGCATTAACAGACCGCTAACATTTTACGGCTTGGTGAAGATTGCGATTTTCAGTGCCAACTTTAATATAAAACTCTAAGTTTATAAACACAAAAAACAGTCATACAAAGCACTGCACTACTACTTTTTCCAAGTCATTGTTTATGCCAGTGCCTTCATTTTCATATTAACATTTTCTTGTCGAGTCAAGTATTAATTTTTCTAAAAGGTTCTGATATCGTTTTATGCGTTCGTGGTTTTTCTTCTGTTAAAAAAATTTGTTTAATAATTTTAGTAATATAATAGTAAGAATGCAAAATTAAACTTCGTATTTAGTTTTTGTTTTTATAAAGCGACTTTATACACCACGAAGCCATCACAATATGCGCAATGACAGCAGGCCATAACGCAATTCCTGTCAGGTCTTCCTGAAGTCCGGCATATCCAAGTATAAATGCTGCAGCCGGATTGTAAAATAATAAAGCAATGACCAAACCAACTGCGTTCTCATTTTTTCGTGAAAGCCAGCACGCAATAGCAAGTGAAACCAAAGCTGCCCCGGCTACCCTGGCGATTATTATGCCAAGCGGATCTGTTAAAGGTGAACCGAGTAAAACCTGAACAATCAATGACGGCAGTATCATCAGAGCCAGACCTGTAGAACCTTCTAAAATTGAAGTTACTGTAAGCAGTCTTTTCATAGAGCGGAGGTTTTTTTTAATTGTTATGCTGTTAAAAGAAATTTCTTAGAATCGGCAGTGTAGTATTCTCTGCACTCACTGCCGTGCTTAGATCTTGTGTTACAAAAAATCGATACTGCTAATATTTACATCGGGTGTAAGTTCTCAGATGTGTATTAAAATCAGGGGCATTACTATATTCATACTATAATAATTTTAATGACACGGCAACAATGAAAAGACAAAGAATCAACAGAAGTAAAGACGGCATTCGCTTTTGCCAGGGATTGCCGGCTTTAAAATGAAAATATTGAGCCGATACCATAAGAAAAGCCAGAAGCAGGGCAGGGATCAGCACTAAATCCGGATACCAAATTCCTGCAACAAGTAAAGTAGATAAAGCTATTTTACTTGCCCCAACGATATTACGGATTAAGTCACTTAAGCCATATTGTTTAAATTCTTTTTCGACATTGTAGAATCGAAACACCCATACAATTACTATTGAAACAGCAACTATAATTTGAGCGATGATGGAGTAAGTAGTCATTTGTTTTAGTTATAAGTTTTATTGATGTTTTTATTATTCTATATGCCGATGCTGAAGACCTTGTCTGATTATTGTGTCGCCTTCCGGTCAAATGAGTTGCAAACGAATGTTTTAAGGAATTCACACTTCCATTGTTTTATTACCGCTTTTAATTTCGTACGCTTTAAAATCCCTTTTTCTACTCACATTGTATATCCCGTCATTTGTCCCTCAAATAAATATTCTTTCGTAGTTATACTTTTTGAAATAGTCTCTCAAAAGTCTTTTCATAAGTGCTGAGGATTCCGCTATCATATGTTTCCGTCATGTTAAACACAGTTGTAAAATAATTTATTACTAAAATAATTTCAATTATAATTTGTGATGATTTGTCAATGGTTTGGCGATCATCATTTTTATGTCCAGCTTGATCAGTTTAAAGATATTCGGGTAACTGGTTAACCGGACCACCGCATTATATTATTAAGATCTAAAATTATCAGTAAGGTCATATCAATGAGTAAGACATTTCAAAGTGATACTCTTTTCTTTACCGGCATTCTGTTTCTCATTAACACCATTATAATTGTAAGTAATCCTGATACCAGTAATCCAATGTCCTCAATAATCCCAAAACTAAATGCAGCTGTAAAGCCAACGATTGACCATGCAAAAGGAATTATAAGAATGGTAAGTGGACATTTCCTGTCACTCAGAAGTAATAACCCGAATGTTAAAATCGTAGTAGGACATGGCAGACCAAAAGTCGGGGAATAAGGATAGACATGCCCAAAAGAATATCCCAAAACAGGATAAATAATCAGAGCAAATAAAATCAGAATGATGCCTGTAATTCCATAACCGTCATAACGAAAGTTAAAAGAAAGTTTGTTTTGAAAAACTCCGAATGTTAAAAACAAAATACTCTGAAGAATAAATACAACTCCAAATAAATAAGCTGCATTGTTGATTTCGGTAAAATAATAAAGTTGGTAAACAACTCCCATCCACAACCAAAAGAATGCAAGTAATCCGCTGATAATTTTGTCAGATTTCGCAGTGGGTCTGAATGTCAGATAAATGACAATAATGGATAACATGTAAAATACAATCTGCATAGGAAATACACCCTGATTGTAATTTTTAAAGATCTCTAAAAATTGGTCAGCAGTAAATGGAGTTTTCATATTGAAGCATATTAATCATTAGCTGCAAAATATTTAGATAGAATGTTAAAGTAAATTACGGAAGTCAAATATCAGGCTGATAATTTTCAAAATGAACTGCGCCACGGAAAAATCTCTTTACTCCTACACGGTTGATCGCAGTTTAATATCCACCTGCCGCTCTTAACTTTTATCTCTGAACCTTCAGCTAAAAATACTGAATAGGGTTTTGCAATGTCAGGAATTCAAATTCCTCTATTCGAAAGTAGTTTTCGAATATTTTTGAAAATAAATACGCTTTTTATGGAAATATCTTGTATACCAGTAGTTGTATATTTCATAAGGGTCGCTTGCAAACTGCACCTCTATGAAAGTTTTTGGTATCTTTTCGATTCCGTCCAAAACACAAGTATCTGATTTACTTTCATAAATTTGTCTGTACATATCGTTCATTTTGCTGTCGTATTCTATAGCTGTTCCGTCTATTAATTCTGTGTGTGCCACCAGAATATTATTATTTTCCTTAAATAAAAATAACACAACTACAATAGATCCGGTAATATAAAAGTATTTAACATAGTTTGTAAAATTTATTTTAATTTTTTCTCTTAAATAAAAAATTACAACAATTAAATTAAAGAACCAAATTATAAGAAATAAAAAATAGATAAAATTTGTAATTCTGGCATAAGGGGAATCACTAGTACTCCAGTATATTAAGACGGGCATTGTGAGTAAATATATAAAAGATATTATAAATGAAATAACCGGATTTATTGTAAAGATTTTTAAGACTGATTTTTTACTTCCGGTTAATATAAATAAAACCGGAATCAGCATAATTGTAAAACCAATGAGAGGTGTATTGATCACCCAGAAGTACATTGATTCGAACGTGAATATAAGGGACGAATAAATTATATCAAAAATCGAATCTGAATAATTCTGCCTTTTGTCACTTCCGGGGGATAATATTATAAAATAAAATACAGCAGCCAGGAACAGAATAAAAAAAACCAAAACCGGACTCAGCTTTTTTTCAAAATATATTTTTAATGTAATAAATATTAATATTGACAAAAAAATCAGAGCAATCATTAATTCTGTAGTTCCCATAATCGCTGAAATCCATATCATAGTACAAGCACCAAAAAACATCTTAGACTTTTTTGTTTTTGCTTCTATATGCCATTTGTAAAAAACAATTGCCAGAAACAGCAAAATAATCGATACATTATAAGTCGTGATTCCCGCAAGATAGTAAAAACCTTCTGATACTGATGGCATTCCGTACAAATATAAAAACAATATTGACAGGGAAATAATTAATTTTTCCCGCAATAATAATACACCGGAAAAGAGTTGATTTATAAAAAAATGCAGTACAAAAAAGAAAAAAATCATAAATAAAAATATCAACAGTTTAAATGCAGGGATAGAGTGAAAGATTAACGGGTTGATACTCAACAGAGCACATGTTAAGAATCTTCCTCCTATATCATTGTACATGTATATTTGTGTATTAAGGAATCCAATTCTGTGAGTATATTCAGTAAATGATAAATCTTCAGGGCAGGGATGGTTGAAAAAGCACAATACAAAGAAAGGCAGTACCATCAATATTATAAAAACAATGATTGATTTATGTATAATGTATTCTGATTTTTTATTTAACATTGTTTGCTAATCACTAAATTTAGATAGAATAATCATATCAATCTTAAAACACAATTTCAAAGCTCAAAGAAATTAATTCACAATCAGAGATTGTGATCTGAAAGCGGTTCAGACTGGCTTATACGGATTACGCGATTACCCCTGTCTAAGTCTTCTCTGTACTTCCCGAATTCTGAAAAGGGGTGAATGAAGAAGCTCAAAGCTCATGTATACATCTCAGCTCTGCTGTCGCAAAATCCATATCGTACGCAGTTTTATATCTGCCTGCCGCTCTTAACTTTTATCTCAGAACCTTCAGCTAAAAAAACTGACTCAGGTTTTTGCGACGACAGGAAATCAAATTCCTCTCCGTAGATGTTGCCGAAGTCAACGTCAATAAAAAAATCTTTTGTCTTATACACTTCCCACCTGGGATGCTCCACTCCGTACTCGGATGTCTTTTCATCCGAGACTTTTGTATATCCCCAGTAGTGTTCCGTAATAAATTCTTCTTCGCTGTTTTCCTTTATCAGGCTTGATACATTGCCTGTGATGATCTTCAAAGAATTCCACCGTCCTTTTTTCCACTTGTATTCCACAGTCAGGTTATCGTCTGCAGTTGTCCATGAATGGCTCATAGGCATGGTCTCATAATTTTCGCCATAAACTGCATTCGCCACTAAAGTCAGCGCCGGCTTTGAAACTATCTCCTTTATAAAAACCACTCCGCGCCTCCATTCCCGGTCGTGTTTATACCGGACATAGAATCTGAGATTTACTTCTTCAAAATTTATATGAAACGGGATCTTAACGCCTTTGACTTTAGTGTTCAAAAACATGAACCCTACTAAGCTCACGTAACATGTCTCATTCCAGAGATCAAGTTCAGTCCCCCGCGGTAAATACTTATTCAGCAATTTCCTGTCAATTGAATAGTTGGCAATTATCAGCTTTCTCCACTCCGCCTGTAAAAATGTTTTTGTCAATGGGTGTTGTTTTTGTTTGTTGGGTAGATCGTTTCTTAGTATTGCTGGATTAATTTTTTAGCTAAACAAAAAGCTTTGTCTGCGTCATATCTGTGGTACCTTTTAATCTGTATAAAATAGTTTCCTTTTCTTTAACTACCTCAATAAAATCCAGTTTCTTTAAATAACCGTCAAGCTTTTGAGCTGTCCAGGTCAGGTTAAGTTTTGTAAGTAGTTCTTTTGCGCTTAATGATCTGCCGCTGAATGCTGCACGAACTTTTGTTTCTAAAGGATCTTTATCAGCAGGTTCCTTAACTACAGAATACTGATCTGCAAATGTTATGTCGTAATTCGATGGTAATTCAAAGCCATTAAAGTCCACTGGGACTGCGCCTTTCTGAATTAAAATGTTATTTGCATTTTTTTCATTGGGCTCAGGTTTTCTCACAAAGATCTTTCTGCCTTTTCTTATTCCGTCAACTACTCCCGACCAGGTCCCGCCTTTTTCCGCTGATTCAGCAACATATATTTCGTCAGCAAGTCCGTAAATAACCGGATTACGCGCCATTGCTAATTCCGCTTTCCACGGCGCTTGTGGAAAAAATGTGCTTAAGACCAATGCATCTCCGTCAATTATTTGCCTGTAATAATTTTTAAAGACCGAACTATATGTCATTATTCCCTGCGGCAGAACAATAACACTTTTTCCTTTAAATTTGACTGCTGAATCTAATGCCTGCCTGTCCACACCTTTTGCAAATCCGCTTACAACAACTTTGGATTGATTACATACAAGTTTCGTAATGTTGTCTGTAAACTTCAAAGCGGTTTCTGATGCTTCCCTTGAACCAACAATTGCAACTGATTCTTCTTCTAATATTTTTTTATTCCCTTTTACATAAAGAACCGCAGGCGCATTCGCAGTCTTGAGATTAATTTTTAATGTCTTTGAATATTCGGGAGATGTAATGGGAATAATTTCAAACCCCTGGCTGAAAAAAGACTCCGCTAAGAATGCATTGCCCGCCAGTTCAGTTTTAGCCTGTTTCAAATCCAATACTTGTTTTTCGTCTAACTGATAGCGGTGCTGCAGGTCATTATCATTTAATTCAAAAAACTCATCGATTGAGATCTTATTCTCGTGATAAAACTTTACGATGAGATTATTTATTTTCAAATGACTCCATCCCGGTAAATGAGCCAATGCAATCCAATATGCCGCTTCTTCTTTTCTCATGTTATAGAATGTCTCCACCTATGGTCCTTGCAATTACAACTGGGGATATTTTTTTTGCACCAAAGTTAGTTAATGATCTGCCGGCTTCTTTCAATGTTGCGCCGCTGTCAAAGATGTCATCAATGAGTAAAATACTTTTACCTTTTATGTCATTCGGATTAATTAAAGTAAAGGCGCCGCTTACGTTTTCTGTTTTGAGATAACCGTTTTCAAAAACCTTTTGTTCTTTTGTAACTCTGCTTTTTGTAAGATTATGGGAAACAGGGAAATTTAAAACTTGAGAAACTTTTACAGCAAAGTTTTTTACTAAATCACCAGATGAAGTAGGCGGTACATAAACTAACATATCAAATTTCTCCTGACCAAACTTCTTTCGAAATGCTTTTATTACCAGCTTTAAAAGAAAGTCGGGAAAGTCTCCGCCATATTCATGTTTTGAACGATATATTGCATCACCAACATTAGAAACACCATAGTAGGATGCAGCTACTCCATTTACCAAGTTTGAACCTTTTGATTCAACTTCTAATTCAGGAAAATATTCTTCTCTGAAATGTTGCAATTTCTCTTTCCATTCAGAAGTAACTGATACTGTAATTTTCTTTTCACCTGTGTTATCACAATTCATAAATGTGTGATTGGAATTATCACCTAAATAATCACAAAGAAATTTCATTCGTGATTTATCAGTATCTACATAAGCAATCATATTTTCAAGATCTGCCAGTTTAGCATTTCGTAACTCTTCAAATGTTTTAGTATTTAAAGGTTGAGAGTTTGAAACAAACTCATACTTTTTACTTTTACCAATAATTACTTCACGAATAATACGTTGTTCAATTAAATCAGCTTTAATTACTCTGATTTGATTTTGCTTCAGGTTCGTTCGTTTCATTAATTCCCTTTCTCCATGCAATTCAGATTTTACAACTGAAATAACTTTCTCATATTTTTTTATAGAAGGTCTTCCACTTTCTATAAAAGCTTCGGGTAATTTTCTGTCTTCCGGGTTGTAAAACAAAATTATATATGATGGTAGTCCATCTCTGCCTGCTCTGCCAATCTCCTGATAATAATGAATTGGTGATTGCGGGATTTGTGTATGAATTATAAATCGAATGTCAGGCTTGTCAATTCCCATTCCCAATGCGTTTGTGGATATGACACATTTCCATTTGTTTGACATCAATCCATTTTCTATGGCAATTCTCGAATCAGCATCCAACCCTGCGTTGTAAGCGGCAGATGATATTTTGAGATGCTCAAACCAATTGGAATAAATATCTGTCGCGATCCTTGTTCCGGTATAAAGAATTCCTGAACCGGGAAAACTAATTAAGTTTTTACCGAGCCATATCAGCTTTTCATCTTCAGATGAAACTTTAACTACAAACAACTTGAAATTGTCACGCATTAAATTTCCCCGGATGGTCTCAATGTTATTACCAATTTGCTGGGCAATATCAAGTTCAACCTTTTTTGTAGCTGTTGCTGTGGTTGCAAGAACAGGAAGTCCTTTAGGCAATAACTTAACCAGATTAATAATTCTTTTAAATGCAGGACGGAAGTCGTGACCCCAAACCGAAATACAATGTGCTTCGTCAACTACAACCATTGAT
>Ga0138256_10000756_pt1 | contig 34736 bp, 31 predicted proteins | sample KNB2016incub_MG_FD_105486 | JGI IMG/M metagenome (GOLD analysis project Ga0138256, IMG submission 105486) | Active sludge microbial communities from wastewater in Klosterneuburg, Austria - KNB2014incub_MG | ecosystem: Engineered > WWTP > Activated sludge > Unclassified | place: Austria... | reverse complement strand
TGGTCTGATAGATTCCGGAGACGTAACCGTGATTAGACAGATGGCCTTGGGTAATTTTTCAAGCAATACGCCAGCTTGTGGACCAACCGGACCTTCAGGATCGGCCCAGGGAAATATGTCGCCAGACTACCGGTCCAATGCACCTGGTAGTATGACGTGGAATTACGGTTCCAACAGGACCAATTACTAATCAAACTGTTTTCGAAAATGCTCAAAGGTTTCCTTTAGGGTGGCGACTTCGCTTCGGAGGCTGGCGATTTCTTCTTCGAGTTTTTCCATTCGCTCGTTTTCGGCGGCGCCGCGGGATGGGCGCGAGGCGTGGGCGGCGGCGAGGGCTTCGACGTCGATCGCGCCGGAAAGGAGGTGGGCAAAGCGGGCTTCTTTTTGGCCTGGTTGGACTGGTAGTTTTACGACAAGCGGATCGTCCCGGCGCATGAGGCCATCGAGCGTTTCCTGAATCTCGCCGAGATTCGCAAAATCGTAGAGCCGCTCGGTTCGCGTACGGAGTTCGCCCAGAGTTTGCGGCCCACGCAGCAACATTACGTCCATCACTGCCGTTTCCGACGGTTCCAGTTCATAGACGCTCGGCACCATGTGCTTATACTTGGGTACGCGACTGGTGCTCCCGTAAAAAACATACACCAGGTTGCGGTCGCGCAAGTCGTCGAGTGCCTTAGTGACAATTGTTTCCGTATAGGCAACTACCGGTTCTCGGTTATTTTTTTGGTTGCAGGCGTTGACCAGAGCGTTGAGCGTTTGCGGATAATACTCCGGCGTGGTTAGCTGTTTTTCGATCAACGAGCCGAGGACTCGAGCTTCGATCTCATTTATTTGTTCGGGCATCTTTGACTTCGATTGGTGCGTGCTTCTCTCGTTTATATCTAATAATTTACAATTAAAGGCGTGAATATTCTAGTCGCACGAACTCCTGATGAAATAAGTTGTGCATTCGAACGCCTCTCGGCTGCCGCGCGTTTGGGCTGCGACACCGAAACGTCTGGGTTTAATTCGCGTGTCGGAAAGCTGTTTTCAATCCAGTTTTCGGATGGTGAATTCAACGTTCTCGTGCCACTCAGCGAAGGCGTAGAACTTGGGGCTATTGCCGATATTCTCGCCGATACGTCAATCACTAAGATATTTCACAATGCCAAATTCGATCTCGAATTTCTGATCGCAGGTGGCATAGAGGTAGGCAATGTCTTTGACACGATGATCGCCGAAAAGGTACTGACTCGCGGTGCAGGCCAATCGGCCTCGCTTGCCGAGACACTCTATCGATACTTCGCCGTCGATCTCGATAAATCTCATCGTGCCAGGTTTAACCGCAGGTGGGACGGTGTGTGGACGGACGCGCTGGTCGATTATGCCTTGTCGGATGTTGTCCATCTACCGCGTTTGATGGATGAACAAAATGCGTGGCTGGAAAAGCTAGGACTTGTCGGAGAGTTTGAAAGCCAACTCAAAAAGATATTTGCCCGCGAATAACGCGAACAAAAAGACCGAAAGTTTCTATTTCTTGTGCGTGTTGATTCGGGTTATTCGTGGGCAAATTCTTACCAGCGATGATATGCAGGATGCCCTTCCTTGACGGCGACGAAGGTACCGCGACAGGTGGCGCAGACCTTGCCGCCCGCGGTCAATTCGGCCTCGACCGTTGCCCGGTCTTCTCTCGATTCGACAACATGTGCACGCAGATGTATTGTCGTATCACTCGGTGTCGGCCTTAGCAGTTTTACATGAAAGTCGGCCGTGACCGTGCAATCGGGCGTATCCTTGCCATCGCGTTTCATTAGAAAATACGTCGCGGTCCAATTTGAATGACAATCGAGCAGGGCGCCGATAATGCCTCCATTGAGCATCCCCGGAAAGGCCTGATGATGCGGCTCAGCGTGCCACTCGGCAACAACCTCATCGCCATCTGGAAAGCTGTTAATATGCAGCCCCTTGTCATTCGCCGGGCCGCAGCCGAAACAAATGCTGTTTGGTGAATAGATCTGTTGAAGAGATTTTTTTTGCATTCCACTTCAAATTTACTTTACTTATGGAATTTTATATGTAAAGTTAAGGCAGTTTCTTTACTTATGGAATATTATAGGTAAAGTTAAGAGCGTTTCCTTACATATACAAACTCATCGGTAAAGTTAGGGTATGGAGAAGAGTCAGTTTCACGCCGGAACCTATATACAAGAATATCAGTATAAGAGTTTCCATCCAACCTCCCTGGATAATGCGGCTGTTTCATGGCACGATCTCGGACTTGATTTGCTGTTGGAGGAAGCAACTCGCCTGTTGGGTGAACTAAGTGCGTATTCCATATTAGTGCCGGATGTGGATTTTTTTATAAGAATGCACACTTATAAGGAAGCAACTGCATCGAGTGCAATCGAGGGCACACGAACGCAGTTTGATGAAGCCCTATTGCCGGAAGAAGAGGTCGAACCTGAACGGCGCGACGATTGGGTCGAGGTGCAGAACTATTCGAGGGCCATGAACTATGCGATCGAAGCTCTCGGCCGGCTGCCTCTTTCAATGCGGCTGCTCAACGAGACGCACAGAATCTTGATGTCAGGTGTTCGCGGGCAGAATCGCGGGCCGGGCGAGATCCGTCGGAGCCAGAACTGGATCGGAGGAGCAACGATCAAGGACGCATTTTTTGTACCACCCTCGGCCGAACGCGTACCCGATCTACTTTCGGATCTGGAAAAATTTTGGCATAACGAGGGCTCGGATATTCCTCACCTAATAAAGATCGGACTCACGCATTACCAATTTGAAACGATCCACCCGTACCTCGATGGCAATGGAAGGATCGGCCGATTACTGATAACCCTCTATCTGATGGACAAGAAACTGTTAAGAAAGCCCGTTCTTTATGTGTCGGACTTTTTTGAACGAAACCGAGCTTCGTACTACGATGCGTTAACGCTTGTTCGAACTCAGAATGATATCGGTCATTGGCTGAAATTCTTTCTTGTTGGAATCGAACAAACGGCAAGGAGCAGCCAAAACATCTTCGAATCCATCATCCTTTTAAGGAGGGAATCTGATAGAAAAGTAGTGCAAATGGGCAAACGAGCTCGAAAGGCTCATGATTTGTTGACATGGCTTTATTCGCACCCGATCATTAGTGCAAAGAGCATCGCTCAAACACTAAATGTTTCATCACAGTCCGCGAACGCTTTAGCACGGGCTTTTGAAGATGTGGGAATATTTCGCGAGATGACAGGTTATAAGCGAAACCGTCTGTTCATTTTTCAAGACTACGTTGATATCTTTAGCTCAAGGGGCACACGAGGCCAGAAATAAGATCACTAACTTAGATTTAGAAACCTAAAAATATGCTCACTTTGCTTGCTCTGGCTTTTCTCGCTTGGCTCGTTTTTGGATATTTCGCCTATGGCCGCTGGATTGCGCGGCAATTTAAGCTGGACGACAACCGCGAGACGCCGGCCAACGCGATCAACGACGGTGAGGATTTTGTGCCAGCCAAGCGATTCTACTTGTTTGGCCAGCATTTTTCCGCGATCGCGGCTGCCGGCCCGATCGCCGGGCCAGTCATCGCCTGCGTCGCATTTGGGTGGCTGCCCTGTTTGATTTGGATTGCTCTGGGAGTCGTTTTGATCGGAGCGGTTCATGACTTTAGCGCCTTGGCCTCGTCAGTCAGACATGGAGCTCAATCAATCGCAGAAATCACAAAAGAAAAGCTTGGTACTGGCGCCGGACGGGCCATGATGGGCTTTATTTGGATTGCGTTGGTATATGTGATTGTTGCATTTACCGATATCACGGCAGGATCCTTTGTCTCCGGAGACGATTCGCTCGTTGGCGAAGCCCGGTTCAACCCGGGCGGCGCGGTTGCTTTTGCGAGTGTTGCCTATCTTGGCCTGTCAGTCATTCTCGGACTCGTCGAAAGATTTTTGAAACCGCCCTTATGGCTTTCGACGATCATCTTTGTACCCGCAACCTTTGCCCTCTCATATCTTGGCACCCAGTTTTCATATGTCTTTAACCTTGGGCACCTGAGCTGGTCCGTGATTATTCTGATTTACTGTGTCGTGGCTTCACTGGTTCCCGTTTGGGCGCTGCTGCAACCGCGGGGCTATCTGGGTGGTTTTGTATTATATGCTGCGATCGCGATCGGGGTCATCGGCGTCTTTTTCGGCGGATATTCGATCCAGCAGCAGGCATTTAAGTCGTTTGACGTTGGCGGCATGACCGGAATGCTGTTTCCGTTTCTTTTCGTAACAATTGCTTGCGGAGCGTGTTCCGGCTTTCACGGCCTTGTTTGTTCAGGCACTACGTCGAAACAAATCGACAAAGAATCACATGTACGCCCGGTTGGCTACGGAGCGATGCTCGCCGAAGGTTTCGTGGCTTTCATAGCTCTCGTCACCGTGATGATCGTTGCCAATGAAGCCCTCGTATCAGCAGACGGGCGGACGCTGGCGCCGGGGAAAATTTACGGCAACGGTATCGGAAATTTCCTAACGATATTGATTGGAAAAGAAAATCTACAGTTTGCGATTACGTTTGGAGCGATGGCGTTTTCGACGTTTATTTTTGATACGTTGGATGTCAGCATGCGGCTTGGGCGTTATATCGTACAGGAACTTTTTGGAATACCGGGCAAAATTGGTGCCATTGTTGGTACGTTGGCGACAGTTGCCCTGCCGTTTTTGCTGATATTTTTTGCAAAGCCGGGTTCGTATCTTGATTTTTGGACCCTTTTCGGAGCGTCGAATCAAATGCTGGCGGCTCTCACGTTGTTATCCATAACCGTTTGGCTTCATCAGGCGAGAAAGCGCATTGCGTTTACGCTCTTGCCAATGCTCTTTGTCTTGACGATAACGTTTTGGGCGCTCGCGATGCTTGCATACGGAAATATCACCGCGTCCACAGGCCTTGACACAAAAATGGTTAACGGGCTTGCGTCGCTGGCATTGATCGGGCTGGCAATCTATCTTGCGATTACCGCCCTAATAAAAATACGAAGGGAAAAGAAAGAATTGATCGTGGCCGAAGGCATTTAAGCCTTCGCCCGCAAAAACACCATTAACGCGGGACCTTGTCCAGCGTTTTGGTAGTACGGTCTGTCACGCTCGTGGCTGGCTCGCGATATTCGTCGATATTGGCAATGGAAGTTGGCCCCAAGCGAGCCATGTCGCGTGCCGTGTCGATAGAGTTATTGTCTTTCAATCTCGCGTCAATCAATTTTGGAACCTGCTTTGCCAGAAGAAAACAGATGCCGAACACAGCTCCGAGATAGGCAAAAGTTATTGCGACGACGGGCTCGATCCGTACGTCATTTGCGAGCAGTACAGCGACCAGCCCGACCAAAATTCCCAGTCCAAACATCACAATAAGGAACAACGTCGTCAAGACATTGTCGAGCATTTTGCCCGGCGTGCCGTCCTTATCGATTTCGGCGGCTTTTGACAGCCGCTCGCCGCAGCTATTGCAGTATTTCAGTTTTTGGTTAACGGACTTGCCGCAATTTGGACAGTACATTGTCTAACCCGCATTAGCCGAGCGTCTTAGGATTAATCTTTTCTTCAAGCCAATTTGTCAGCGAATCGACCGCCTCAATATGAACCGGCTTGCCGCGCCAGGCCTTGACTGCAAAAACGACAAGCATAATAGACGTCACAAGCGTGAATATCACACTGCCTGCATCGGCTATATCAGTGGCGTTTGCCAGAATTCCGAGCAGCGAGGTCACGAGGAGAATTCCAATATGAGCGGCGAGGCCCTGGGCCGCGTGAAACCGGACCTTTGCCTCACTTTTCGGCACTAGAAACAGGATCAAAAGCCCCGCGATCATGCCAATATACCATGGAATATAGGGAACGGCGGTAAGTACGTTTTCTGGTAGTCCGATCTTTTCGACCTTGCGAGACGACGACGAGTCCATTTGCACCGGCGCCGAAACAGCGGGCACCGTCTGGCCATTATAGGGTGATTGATAAGCCGCAAAATCAGGTGCCGCAACCCGCCGCGTCGGTTCCTCAGTCGGCACCGCGCCCGCAAACCGCCGCGTTTCAGCGCCTACAAAAGGCAGGGCCTGTGTCGCCGTTTCGGCCTCGGATGCCGCCTTCACCTTTTCCGGAAAATCCGGATCGAGAGGATTTGTGTCGTATTTCGTAGCCATCACGTTCTAATTTTACGATACCTTTGGCGGTTTAGTTCGCTGAAAGTCATAGAAAGTCTTGAATCTCATAACCGGTTGTACGCGGCAATCTTATCGCAAGCCGCTAATAAACCCGTCCCAATCAATAAGCGAACGTTCTACCTGAACGCCATGTCGCTCACGTTTATTTCGGTATTTCTTTCTTAACTCCAACGGCAGCTCCTGAAGCAAGCCAAATGTAATGTTCACAGGTTGAAAATTCCTTGTCTCGACATTTGAAACATAACGGCAGAGAGCTCCGACGGCAGAAGTTTCTGGGGCCGTGATCAGCGGCTGTCCGCACAAAACACGCACGGCATTGATCCCGGCAAGCCAGCCGGTGGCAACAGATTCGACATAGCCCTCAACACCTGTGATTTGGCCTGCGAAAAAAAGATTTGGGTTGGAGCGTGTCGCGAGCGTCTCATTCAGAATCTTTGGGCTATTGATAAATGTATTGCGATGTATCTGCCCGAACTGGAGAAACTCAGCATCTTGCAGGCCGGGAATGAGTTTCAGCACGCGTTCCTGTTCGCCATAACGCAGGTGATTTTGAAAGCCGACCATGCCGTACGCGTCAGCCATTAAATTTTCCTGACGAAGCTGAACACACGCATAAGGCTCCTCGCCGGTTTTCGGATGCCGCAGCCCTTTCGGCTTCATCGGTCCAAAACGCAGTGTATCGGGGCCGCGGCGGGCGATTTCTTCGATCGGAAGGCAGCTCTCAAACCAATGCGTCTCCTCAAAACGCTTTAGCGGAACTGATTTCGCGTCATTGAGGGCGAGAATAAAGGCCTCATAATCGTCGCGATTCATTGGACAGTTGATGTAGTCGTCGCCGCCCTTGTCGTAACGGGCGGCCTTAAACGCGATCGACATATCGATCGAATCCGCGGCTACAATGGGCGCTATTGCATCGTAGAAATACAGCTGGTCATCGCCTGTAATTCGCATGATCTCTGCCGTTAAGGCATCGCTCGTGAGTGGCCCGGTCGCAATGACCGTCGGAGCAGGAACATCCTGTCCACCTTTCGGGAGTTTCACTACTTCTTCCCTGAAAATCTGGATCTTTGGATGGGCTTCGATCCGCTGCGTAATCATCTCGGCAAACTTTATGCGGTCAACAGACAAAGCCGCACCGGCCGGAACTCGAGTTTTCGCGGCAACGTCGAGGACCAATGAACCACCGCGACGCAATTCTTCCTTTAACAAATAGGGTGCGCTGCCCGGCTCGTCCGTTTTCAGCGAATTGGAACAAACAATCTCGGCAAGCTGGTCGGTCCGGTGAGCCGGTGTTTGTTTCACGGGCCGCATCTCATAAAGCCGGACACTTGCCCCAAGTTCAGCCGCCTGCCAGGCCGCCTCGACACCTGCGAGACCGCCGCCGATAACACTTACCGTTTTCATTACAATTCATTTTGACATTGCGCGAGTCAGAAACAAACTGGCACGACTCCCGGATGCACAACGGGCATCCAACAAAAAAAGGGCCGTAAACTCCGGCCCGTACATACTAAAGCAATTCATGCCTTTACTGTCGCCTCGTAAGAAACACATCCCACGCCCAACGTCCCAGTTGTGCGTCCTGAGCGTCCTTTACCTTTGCGCGGTATTTGAACTTATTGCCAAAATCGTCAGTCTTTCTTGATTCGTGATAATCGAGATGCATCTTTCTCAATCCAAGCTGCGACAAGGTAAATAACTCGGACGGTTCGGATACACCGTTATGATTGATGTCCTGCCACAAGCGCAGGCTGGCGAAAACTCCGTCTTTTTTCGTGATAAAACCGTCCCCGTTACCCAGGTTTGTGACCTTATCGAATTCCGCGAGAGCGAGAAAGCCGTTCTTCTCCTCACCCGGCGGCGGCGAAGGCTGGTCGGTGAAATTCCCAAACAACTCGGTGCCGTTATCGATGCTTCCATTGCCATCTCGATCCAGCACCAGCCAAGCGTCATCCGAATTGGCCGAAGTCCACGACAAACGTTCGGTCGCCCCGTCCGCCGAAATGTCGAAATCCACTCCATTTAACCAATTCGTAAGGTCGAATCCGTTTCCTAAGATATCCACGGCGATGGGCGACGAGACCGGCTGACACTGGCAATCTTCCGAGTTCCATGTCTTATCCAACGGACATCCGTCCCCGTCCGGCTGACATCCTCCGGTATACGGAGTATTGCAATCACACGCATCGAAATTGTAGCCACCCAAGTCAAAATCACACCAATCAATAAATTCTTCGCTCCTGTCACAATTTCCGCCTACGTTCACAAAACCATTGCCGCAACCGGTTATCGGATTCAATCCCCAATCTTCAACGAGTTCACAAAAATCCGGCGTAGGCGAAGGTGACGGCGTTGGCGTCGGCGTTGGTGTCGGCGTAGGACAGGGGTAGACAGCCGCCAACCTTGGAACATCACAGAAAGTGGATACATTGGTTGCGTGATTTGCGGGATAAAAAACGTCATTAAGGTACGTACCGTTATCGTTGATGCCACAGCCATTATTACTTATGGACGAACCATTAATCTGTCCGGTACAAGCGTTGGTTGTATAGTGTTTGAGACCAAGCAGATGTCCAAGTTCGTGTAAGGTCTCTTTCTCGTATATCGTGCTATAGCCACCTACGTTTGGATTATGGTACAAAACACCGTCGAAGCTTAGCTGGTCGTAAAAGGTGACAGTCCCACGAGTGACAATGTCTCCAATAAATTCAGTCTCCAACGCGTTTGCAGCTCCACCTTCCACATAACCGAATTTAAAGTATACTTCTGCGTTGTTTCCAACGGTGTCGAACCCTTCAGTCCAGGTCATGTTATAGCATCCTCCTGAGGTTACGGCACTAATCTTCGAGATTGCAGATAAGATTTGTGTTCGCGCAGCGTGATTCAAAGGAATGCTACTATGGAACGAGTAGTAAATTGTTGAAGACGGCGGAAGGTGCCTGTAGAATGCACTGTTAAAAGAAGTCGAACAACTTTGCCCTTCAACAGCCGGCGAACAGAAAATAAAAAGTGCTAATAAAAATACGCCATAAATCAAAGGAAGAGGGATCTTAGTAAACATTGCGGACCTCCTCTCGACCTTTACAACCTCCAAAAATACCTCTAATAGAGTCAAAAACATCATCCGAACCTTTTTGAGTTAACTGAGCCAAGCTTCTATTTGGTAGTTGCTCGACAGCTCCATTTCTTACCTCAAACGTGCCATCGACCGTCGAGGCGATAAACCCCTTCGCTCCTGGCACATATCTCAGAAAGAGCAAGTAATAATCACCAACGCTTAGATCTGGGTACGATTTGTCCTCGATTTTAATCAATTGATTGTCGAGACTGATCAGCCCTCCTGGTCGGGTGAGTCTGACCTCGCGACCGATAGACACGGATTGTTCGGATATGTTTTTAATAATGTCGACAACGGTAAGCTCATACTGCGTGTATATAAACCGCCCGTCATCCGTTAGGTGGGCCACCTTTTCCTCTATCTTGCCGACTGCAATAAGATCTGCTTCGCAAGTAGCGCGTGACAGCAAGTCGGAATTCGACGTTGCGGTTAATCCGCCTACCGTAGGCCTGCTTGGCTCGCCAATCGATGAACCAACTATCTCGTTAGTTCGCCTACTTTTTGCCATCTCCAATAACCTTTTTGCGTCGGTATCTGGGTAGCGCTTCTTGTATTCTTTACTGTATTCCTTTTCTTCGTCAGTGGCCGGTCGGTTACGTTTTATGATCGTTGCTTTGTCGCTTTTTGCGTTGTCACTTTGCGCGTCAAGTTTAAAAAAACTTGACGCAAATAAAGCAACTCCGATCACTAGAATGATCGCAACCCCAACCTTTTGATGATGGCGCATTTTAATCTCCTTTCTTGTACTCTCGCGGGAGAGCGGGAACGTCTTGCGACAGAAAGGCTGTTAGTCGGTAAGAAAGGCTAAACAACCAGGGAAAGATCGTTCTAGCTACGGTAGCTGGAAGTGCATTTACGATATAGCTATCGCTCGGCGAAGTCAAATCAAAATCGACCATTGGCGCATTCTTGTTACATTGGCTTCCAACTAGTCGGTCGCTTCCAGTTCTTCTTCGAGCAACTGGCGTTCGTAGAGGTCGGCGTATTCGCCGTCGAGTTTTAGGAGTTCGTCGTGGGTGCCGCGTTCGATGATGCGGCCGTCTTGCATGACGCAGATCAGGTCGGCGTCGCGGATGGTTGAGACGCGGTGCGAGACGATGAGCGTCGTGCGATTTTCACGGACGTCGCGGAGGTTGTGCAGGATTTGTTCCTCAGTATATGTGTCGACCGCCGAGAGCGAATCGTCGAGGATCAGGATACGCGGATCGCGCATTACGGCCCGGGCGATCGCGGTCCTCTGTTTTTGGCCGCCGGAGAGCGTGATGCCGCGTTCGCCGACGAGCTGGCCGTATTTACCGGGGAAATCTTTGATGTCGTCGGCGAGGCCGGCGATCTCGGCGGCCTGTTCGACTGTCATTGAGGAAGTGTTGGAGTCGGGGAGTAGAGGAGCTGAGGAGGCTTCAACCACAAGGGCTTTTCCACTCCTCCACTCCTCCACTCCTCCACTATCCTCCACCCCAAATGCGATATTCGCCGAGAGCGTATCACTAAACAGAAAAGTCTCTTGCGGCACAAAACCGATCGATTTCCTGAGTTGGGCGAGTGGGTATTGACGCACGGGCAAGCCATCGATCAGAACGCTGCCCTCAGGAGCCTCAAGCAGCCGCGGGATCAGGCTAACGAGGGTCGATTTGCCGCTGCCCGTTTTGCCGACGAGGGCGATGGTTTTGCCTGGTTCGATCATGAGGTTGATGCTTTGTAATACATGCTTTCCGTTGTAGGCAAAGTCCAGATCGCGAAATTCGATACGGCCTTTTATCGGCGATTGTTCGCTAAGTCCCTCAGCATCCTTGATAGCCGGAACAGCTTCGAGAATAAGATTAAACCGCTTGAGCGATGCGGTACCGCGTTGGTAAAGGTTGACGACATACCCGAGGGCGATCAGATACCAGATCATCCTCTGCAGGTACAGCATAAATGCCGTAAAATCGCCTGCCGATATTTCGCCGCGTACAGCCATCGGAACACCGACGGCGACAATGATGACAAAGCCCAGTCCGATAAAAAAGAACAGCATCGGCCGCATCGCCGCGGCGTATTTTACAAGCCGAAGATTTTGGGAAGCGTATTCACGATTGAGTACCTGAAACTGCTCGATCTCAGCGTCCTCCTGCGCATAGGCACGGACAACCCGGACGCCTGTAAGATTTTCCTGCGCCCGGGCCGTAATATCAGAGAAATATTCCTGAATTTTCTCAAACCGTTTGTGTATCCGCGCACCCAAAAACTTCACAGTCAGTGTTACAAGCGGCATCGGGATCAACAGCAGCAGTGTCAGTTTGACCGAGATGTTAAGCATTATCGGCAGCGAGATGCACAGCGCAAAGATGGCCTGAAAGCTGTAAAGTATCATCGGCCCTACAATCTGCCGGATTGCCCCCAGATCGTTGGTGGCGCGCGCCATTAGGTCGCCGACACGGTTTGACTGAAAATATTCGAGCGGCTGATGGATAAGAGCGGCGTAGAAATCGCGTCTCATATCAAATTCGATATGCCTCGATGTATTGATCAAAAGACGCCGCTGCAAAAACAAAAAAACGCCGCTCATCAGACTGATGCCAAGGATGACGAGCGGATAAAATATTATCTTCTCGCGTGTTATTCCCGCACCGAGATCATCAACTGCGCGACCGACAAAATATGGAATAAACAGACCAAACGCCAGTGAGCACAAAATGCACAATATCCCGACAGCGATCGTCCATCGATATGGCTTAAAGTACCTGGCAAACTTTTTGAGCTGTTCCATTGATTGTGAATCGCGAATATTGAATCGATCCAAAAAGAATTAACGAATCACTATATTTTTGTATAGGTCGAGATCGCAGTTGCCAACAGTTTGCCTTCCTCATTTACGACCTCGGCCGAAACGGTAAATATTCGTTTGCCGGCCCGGACGACCGTTGCGGTACACGAGAATGTACCTGCGATATGCGGCCGCAGATAATGGACGGTCAGGTCAATCGTTGCCGTCGGCACGTCACGGGCAATGCGTGTGCGGACGGCAAATGCCATAGCCGTATCAATCAGCGTCGCCGTCACTCCTCCGTGCAAAATGCCGCCCGGATGGCGAAGCTCATCACGCATATCGATCTTGATTGTCGCGGTATCAGGTTGCATATCGACCAGCCGCATTCCGATCAATTTGGCAAACGGCAGGTTGTGCAGCACCTCGGCCGCCCTCGAACGATCTTCGTCCGTTATGAATATCTTGTCGCTGGAATTGCTCATTTTTTCTCTAATTCTTTCGCAGGCACCTCTTTGTAACCATTCGGGATTTGAAAGACTGAGTCGTCCACTGCCAGCCTTAGGTTTTTAACCTCATAGATAAAACTGGTGCCGCCATCAGCCGATCGGAACTCTTGTCTAGTAATCATTCCCTTCGCGGTATCGAACGTTAGCACAGTTTCGTTTCCCGGCGCGTCTGAGCGAATGCGATATTTTACCAGCCCATCCAGATTCTCGATCTCATCAAACTCGCGATGTTCGTAACCTCGAAAGAAATCACGGCCGATGCCGCTAAAGGCGGAGCTCAATTCCCGATTCGTGTCCTTGGGCGTAAATGTCCGTGCGAGGTGATCGATCAAATACAGCCTGTCGGACACGATTTCTGACCGAACAAGCTGGCCGTGGTCATGGTAATCAAGCCGTCGTTTCTCGCCATTTCTCGCAACGAACCACGTATCTTCATTCTGGCCGTCCGAAACGACAAAATCGCCCTGGTATATTTCGGGTTCTTTTGTCGAGAATGGAAAGTCGCCCGGTATCTCGGCAATTGAAGGAATTGCTCCGGACTGAGTTTGGTTAGCAGAACTGCAGGCCTGACAATTGATGGCAATGATTACAAAAAGAGGGAAAAATATACGCGGATTTGACAAAATCATTCGAGTCTTTAGATTCTAGCATAACGATCCGATGGACAACGAAAGCAAGAATCTGGCAAAGTGGCAGCGTCGATTTTTAGTCGGGGCCGCGGCCATTGCGCCGCTGGCGCCGTTCCTAGTGCTGCAGGGGCAGATCGTTCGCTGGAAAGTGGGCATTTTGCCTGACGCTGCGGGCAAACGGAACGGGACATACGGCACTGGCCCAGATGCCTCAAAGCTATTTGTCATAGGCGAATCGACCGTTGCGGGCCTTGGTGCTCGAACGCATGAGTTCGCTCTTGCAGGACAATTTGCCAAGCACCTAAGCGAACATATCGCCCGCCCGGTCGAATGGAAAGTGTTAGGCAAGAACGGGGTAACCGCCCGGCGTACGATAAACGAGCTGCTGCCCCAGATGCCGGATGAACATTTTGATTACATCCTGATTGGACTCGGCGGAAACGATGTGATGAAACTGTCAAGCCCCGTGAAATGGCGCCGCGACATGACCGAATTGCTTGGCCAAATCCGCAAAAAGCATCCGAACTCAGTTATTTTCTTGTCAAATTGTCCAATGATCATTCTTTCGCCAATAATGCCGCCGCCGATCAAGACGATCCTCTGGTCGCTCTCGCGAATGCACGACGAGAATATTAAGGAATTTACGCGGAATATGGACAATGTTTTCTACTACCCGCAACCCGTCGATGTGCGGCTCGAAGGCTTTTTTGCCGATGGCATTCATCCATCTGAACAGGGATATGCCGATTGGGCGGGGGCGATGATGAAATACTTTTCCACACACTACAAATGGTAGCTCTGGACGAATTGCGCGAGTTAGTTGCCAGTCGTCGTGAATGGCTGCTGATCCGCGAAATCGGTTCAACTTTTCCACTTGAAAGCCATGAGATAGAGATCCTTGAAGATGGCGAAAAGGCTCTTTTCGGCTTTCTGGACGACAAGGGCTTTCACTCATGGAGACTGAACAAATTCCATTGCAAGGGCGACGAAATCTCGGTTGATGTCGCCGGGGCATTTGCCAAAAATCGCGAAACGATGCGGCTCGTTCCCCGTACGCTTGCATCTCAAATGGCCGCCGAACTCGAGATGGCCCGGTTAACGAAGGCCAATGAGGTCGCATCCGTAATTGCGCAATATCGCCCCGGTATCAAACTTGGCCGCGTTGCCCTTAACGAGCCGAATGGCCGACTCGCCCATATCAATTTCAACACAGCTGACGGCGTTTCTATGGCCGCGGTCGCTGACATCACCGGCAAGCTCACTGTCGAATCGATCTTTACCGCCGCTATGCTGTGGGTCGAAAGGCTCGGCCTTAGAAAAAAGGGGCCGGTTAATGACATCTGGATTATATGCGAAAAGCGTCAGGCGAGAAATGCGCAAAAACTGCACGCCCTATTAACCGAACGGTGGAAGCGAAAAATCACAATTGTCGAAATAATCCGAAAAGATGAACCTCCACGATTGGCCGAGTTGCCGAAACGACGAATCAGTGAGCTATGGCGCGAAAAGGCGACAAAATTGACGCTGCCCGGAATGGCGACTGAGAGCATGGTGGCGAGAGCGATAAGCGATCTGTCGCCCGCCGATATAGACCTGATCTATTCAAGACAAGGCGAGACGTTGAGATTTATGGGGTTGCCATTTGCCCGCATTCGCAGAATCATGGGCATTGAGAAAGCGTGGTTCGGAACTGGCCGCGACCGACGAACGCTGACAATCGAAAATTGGGACGACATGGTCCAGTTGGTCGAAAGCCTAATCCAAAACCGCTCGGCCAACGGGGCAAACAAACGTCACGAACAATATCGAGCCACGCCCGAAGCATGGCTCGAGTCGATTCTTCGCCGCAACATCAATTTGCTCGACGCCAATCTGATCTTATCGCCGATCTACAATCAATTCCGTTCATCAAACGACAAGATCGATCTGCTAGCCCTTCGCCGCGATGGGCGCCTCGTAATAATCGAGCTTAAAACGCAGCCCGACCGCGAAATGGTATTCCAGGCTGCCGACTACTGGCGAAAGATCGAACTTCAGCGGCGCCGCGGAGTGCTGGCCGCCGCCAACCTTTTTGACGGCCGCGAGATCGCCGACAAACCTGCGATCATCTATCTCGCGGCCCCGGCATGGAGCTTTCATCGTGATTTTGAGTTCTTTGCCAGGACGATTTCACCGGAGATCGAACTCTGGCGGTTTGAGCTGCATGAAAACTGGCGCGAGACGGTCCGCGTGATCGCAAGGCACAATTATGCCCAGGCCCCCGCGTAAGCAAGGGCGTAACGGCCAAGTTGAATGTTACGCCTTGCTTACACGCGGGCTTCTCCAAATTACGAGCGATTTTCGGCCACGAAGCGGTAGCCCACCCCACGGACCGTTTGCACGATCTGAGGATTGTTCGGTTCGTCCTCGAGCAGGCGACGAAGCCTGACGATAAAATTGTCTATCGCACGCGTATCCGTGTCCTCCTGCAGATGCCAGACCTCTTCGAGAATGGCCTTTCGAGAGACCGGGCGGCCTTCATTATCGATGAGGTACTGGAGCAGTTTGGTTTCCATCAGCGTCAGGGGGACGAGTTCGTCGCGGTTCCGGAGTTCAAGGTTTTCGAAGTCGATCGTGCGACCATTGATAGTCATCACGCTGCCAACACCGGTCTTTTTTGTTTCATCGCGGAACCACTCGCGGCGGCGGAGCAGCCCGTTGAGCCGGGCCAGGAAGATATTGAGATCAAACGGTTTAGCAAGATAGTCATCGGTTCCCGCCTCAAACCCTTGTAATACATCCTCGGGCCGGCCGCGAGCGGTCAGCATCAATATCGGCGTGTAATCGCCGGCGGCACGCATCGTGCGGGCAACCTCAAAACCATCGACGGTCGGGAGCATGACATCGAGCACGACGGCGTCGAAAATTGTTCGATTCAGCTTTTCGAGCGCGACATCCCCGTCGGCCGCAACCTCCGCCTCGTAGCCCTCGGCCTCCATATTAAACCGCAGGCCGTCGGCCAGGTGCTGTTCGTCTTCGACGATGAGAATTCTCATGATAGATCGCTAATCGTGAATCGCGAATCGCGAATCGTGAATCGTGAAAGCGATCATCTCTCTTCTCACGACTTAAGACTAACGATTCACGACCTAGGGAGTTGAATGACAAATGTAGTCCCCTTTCCCTCGCCCTTGCTGCCGGCTTTTATGCGGCCGCCGTGTTTTTCGATGATCGAGCGGACGATCGCGAGGCCGAGGCCGGTGCCTTTGGCGGCGGTCGCCGACGCATTTGGCACACGATAAAATCGACGGAATATCCGTTTCAGTTCGCCGCGGGCCATGCCGATCCCCTTGTCACGAATATATATCTGGGCCTTGGCCGGGCTCGACGACCTTAGTTTTACTGAAACCCTTGGTCCGTCGGGCGAATATTTCACGGCGTTGTCCAGCAAATTGGCGATCGCGGTTCGCAGTTCGTCGCGGTCACCCAAAACCTTTACTGTTTCGGCCGGGCCGGAAAATCTGATCGCGGTTTCGTCCAGGTGTTTCCTGTCACGAACGATCTTTATCGTATCGCCAAGAATCTCGGCGAGATCGAACTCCGCGAGATTCATCAACCGCTGCTTCTCACGCGTCCGGCTCGCCTGCAGCACCTGCTCGACCGTTCCCAAAAGCCGCTCATTGTCAGCCAGCATGATGTCGTAAAACTCGTCGCGTTTTGCCCGGTCGAGGTCGCGGGCCTTGAGCGTTTCCAGATAAAGCTTGATCGAAGCGATAGGCGTCTTTAGCTCATGGGTAACTGCGTTGAGAAACGCATCATGCTGTTCGTTGCGACGAATCTCGCGAACCAAAAAGATCGTATTCAAAATCAGCCCCGTAATGATCAGGGCAAAAAAGATCACGCCAAAAACCAGCAATGCGACTTCGCGTAGATTCAGCAGGATCCAGCCAATATTTAGCGCGATCGCCAGTGCCGACAGGCTAATGCCAAGTATTAGAAAAAAAATTGCTGTTCGACGGCGGCGCACGTCTTTAATGGTAAATGGAAAATGGTGAATGGTAAATGCGGGTCAGACATTCACCAATCACCATTTTCCATTGTTTCGTTAACTAAGCTGCTTTCAATATTTCCCGCGGAGTCTCGGATGCTGTTTCAAGGTCATAGGCATAGACATTTTTGATCAAGCCAAGTTTCTCGAGTAATCGCAATTGATACCAGTTGAGGTCAATTTCTTTCCAGGTAAGGCCGTGCTTTGCGCTCCGCGGATAGGCGTGATGATTGTTATGCCACCCTTCACCGAAGGTGACGGCGGCAACGAGGGCGTTATTTCGCGAATCATCCCGCGATTCAAACCGCCTGGTGCCCCAGATATGGGTCACCGAATTTACCATCCAGGTAAAATGCCAACTCACGACTATGCGAAGAACGACCGCCCAGACAATCATCGTCCAACCACCAACAGCATACAACGCAGCCGAGAGAATCAAAGTCGTCACCCAATAGTAACTATCGATAAACCGCAAGTAAGGATCCTTCATCAGATCGGGCGAATAACGCTGACGTGTTGCCTGCGGTTGATTTTGGGCGGTGCCGCGGAAAATCCATCCGATATGCGACCACCATACACCGTGCATCGGACTGTGTGGATCTTTGTCGGTATCGGTAAAAGCGTGGTGCAGACGGTGAGTTGTGACCCATGAGATAGGCCCGGATTGCAACCCGAGAGTACCGCAGGTCGCGAGAAATCGCATCATCCATTTAGACGTCGTAAATCCGCGATGCGTCAACAAACGGTGGTAAGCAATGCCGATGCCCCAACTCGAAGCGATCCACCAAACAACTAAGGTCGCGACGAGATTTTGCCAGCTAAAAGTAAAAAACGCCGCTATGGCTGCCAAATGAAAGGCCGAAACAAAAATTATCGTGTTCCAGTTATACTTCCCGGCTCGCGACGGCTCAAATTCAATTATATTTTGCATCTGGTTAACAATGTCTGATCAGTCAGCTTGAGTAGGCAGATTTTTTCGCCCACTTTTACCTTAACAGTTTTGTTTAGATGCAATTGTAAGAGTTTTGTAAGAATTCAAGTCAACTTAACGCAATTGAATAAACGCTCGTTTGTCTCTAAAGTATTGTGTGTCCGTCTGCTCTTATGGCCAGGAAGAACACGCTTCAGATTTGGATCGAATACGCTGTTGCAAAGTCCATTCTGAGTTTGCTCGGGGCAATGCCTCGGCGCTTCGCTGTCAGAGCAGGAACCATAATAGCCCATGCCGTATATCCATTTCTGGGAAAGCTGCGACGTGTAGGGCGTCGGAACCTGGAACTCGCATTTCCTGAGCAATCGCCGGGCGAACGAGAGGTTACATTAAAAGCTGCCTTTGCGGGGCTTGGGCGGACGCTCGGGGTGGTTAGCAGCTTTCGCCGGGTGACGCCTGGAAACATCGGCCAGTTAATCGAACGAAACTTCTCGCCTCAATTCGAGGCTGCCTTTGAAAAAATTCTCGCCGAAAAGCGCGGGTTTATCATTCCAACTGGTCATATAGGAAACTGGGAATTATTTGCACTGGCGTATTCGATGCTAGTCGGCCCATCGGGCCTTCTTTCGCGAAGAATGGACAATCCGTTGATTGACAAGATGGTCCGAGAAATGCGGACTCGAACAGGAAATACGCAGATCGACAAGACCAATTCGGCACGGCCGATATTGAGTTTCTTACGCGACGGCAAGGGCGTTGGGATCTTGGCGGACGTAAACGCTCATCCGAAAGAGGGCGTTTTTGTTCCCTTCTTCGACATTCCCGCCTGCACGACCGCCGGTGTCGCAATGCTGGCGCTTAGAGCAAACGCACTTATCATACCGTTTTTCGCGGTTTGGGATAACAGCAAACAGAAATATGTCATGATCGCCGACGAAATTATCGAACCCATAAGTACGGGCGATCGAAAACGTGACATTGAGCGAATAACTGCACAATTTACCGCCATCCTGGAGCGCGTGATTCGCAAATATCCGGATCAGTGGATTTGGATACATCGCAGATGGAAAACGCGGCCGCCCGGTGAGCCGGAGTTGTATGATAATATCTGACCAAAAACCAGAGTCGAAAATTTGTGAGTCATGCGGTCAGCCGTTTGGCTGTGGAGCAAATCTGGATGGCTGTTGGTGCGTCGGTGTCGCGCTTGGCCCTGTTGCCGCGGTTGACCTGCGAAACAAGTTTCGGGATTGTCTTTGTCCAACGTGCTTGCGAGCAATTGCTGCAATGCCGTCAGCAGTAATCACCTATTCGGGCGGAAAAATCGAAACGATCACCGGTGCGGTTCGCGTCGATACGCAGAATTTTCATGAAGGAATGTACGATTTTTATGACGAACGCGGCAACCTGTTAAAACAGATATGCATGAATGAAGATATAAGCTGGGAATTCATCCAACCCGGACTCTAATAGATAAAATATATATATATATGAGAAAAATGACCCGCAACACCTCCGTCCTTCTTGCATTTGCTATTTTCGTTCAGCTTGCCGTGGGCCAACAGCGATTGATGGTTGTCGGCGGCGGCACTCGTCCGCCGGAGGCGACCAAAAAATTTGTCGATTGGAGCGGCGGAGCCAAATCAAAAATTCTTGTTATCACATGGGCGACCGCCGAAGAGGATTCGAGTTTTGAGGGAACCAAGAAGGTATTTTTGGCGGCAAATCCAGGCTCGGTCGAACACGCCATCGCAAAACCGCTCGATGGTGAAAAGCGGGCTAAGTTTATCGATCAGCTAAAGAGCGCGACCGGAGTATATTTTGGCGGCGGCGACCAAAACCGCATCATGGACGTCCTAAAAGATGAGGAGCTGCTCAAAATGATCCGTGCAAAATATGCCGCGGGCACACCGTTTGGCGGAACAAGCGCGGGTGCGGCCGTGATGTCCGACCCGATGATGACCGGCGAGGCGGACCTGAAAATTTTGGATGGAACCAAAGTCGGCGTTCGGCCCGCCCTCGGGTTTATACCCGAGGTGATGTTTGACCAGCATTTTCTGCTCCGGCAGCGGCACAACCGCCTTTTCGGCTTTGTCATGCAGAACCCGAAATATCTCGGCGTCGGCATCAACGAAGGCATGGCCGTCATGATCGAAAACAACCGCAATCTCGAAGTCGTCGGCCCAACCCAGGTGATGTTTATCGACGCAAAAGGGAAAAACGGAGCCATGCTGGTGAATTTTCTCAGGGCCGGAGAGCGATTTGATCTGAAAAAGCGAAACCCGGTCAAATAAGGAAGGAATATGATCAAAACCGTGACCGTGATTCTGATTGGCCTAATGTTATTAAACTGCACAGGTTCGAGAAGCACATTTCCAGAAAGCACTTGGATCGACCTTTCGCACGATTTTTCGGATGAAACGATCTATTGGGTAACGGCCGAGCCGTTCAAGCGATCGACGGTCGCGGAGGGAATGACGCCGCAAGGCTTTTATTACTCGGCCTACAACTACTCGGCGGCAGAGCACGGGGGTACACATATCGACGCACCGATACACTTTGCCGAAGGTCAAAAAAAGGTTGACGAACTGTCGCTCGATCAATTGACCGGCCCGGCGGTTAAGATCGATGTCTCTACAAAAGCTCAGGCAAATCGCGACTATCTGATCACGGTGGACGATATCACAAATTGGGAAAAGGCAAACGGTGAAATTTCGGCAGGCACGATTGTGCTGCTGCAAACAGGATTTGGCAAATATTGGCCCGACAAAAATCAGTATCTCGGCACCGATCAGAAGGGCCCGGAAGCAGTAAAGGACCTGCATTTTCCGGGCCTCGACGCTAAGGCCGCCGCCTGGCTGGTAAACCGAAAGATCAAAGCGGTAGGTATTGACACGGCCAGCATCGATTACGGCCAATCAACAACCTTCGAAAGCCATGTTGAACTGATGACCAACAATGTTCCGGCGTTCGAAAATGTCGCCGACATGAGCCGAATCCCGGCAACGGGCTTCCATATATTTGCCTTTCCGATGAAGATAAAGGGCGGCTCGGGTGCCCCGCTGCGCATCGCCGCCGCGGTGCCAAACTAAATGTCCGAATATCGCTCTCCTCGGGAATTTCCTTGCATCTGCCGACAAAAACGCGCTATAACAAACGGCATAAACAGCCCTTTGGTTCATTTCCGTCATCCAGGAGCAGAAGTAATGAAAGCCACCTCGACCGCATTCCGTTTTTCGGCCGCATTTTTTTGGTTTACGCTGCCCGTTTTCTCCCAGGCCCAGCAAACGCTGCAATATAACAAGGAATATCAGTGCGGGGGCGATAAGGTGATCGTCGCCTACTGCCGCCGCGACAGCGACCAGCCGGGCACGCGAACGCCGGATGCGGCGAACTTCTGCGCGGTCCATTATCCGGGTAAAAAGACGCCGAGCGGTTATCCGGTTCAAACAGTCGAATTGCGTTTGGATGTTGAAAACAAGCTCCGCGGCTGCGGAGCGCTCGCTCCGGCCGCAACCGGCGGCGGGATGAATACCGGTCGTGTGCCAAATGCTGCCGATGCGACGGCGACTCGCGGGTTTTTGCTTATTCAGGAAAGGAAGTACAACGAAGCGATGGTCGAGTTGAAAGAAGCGATCCGGCTCGACCCGCGTCACGCGCTCGCGTTTGCGTATGTCGGTCAAGCGCAGTATTACCTTAAGGAATATGTGGTCGCAAATGCAGCCTTTGAGCGTGCCCTCCAGTTAAACGTACCGAACCCGCATGTTTCCTATTCGTGGATCGGAGACTGTCAGAAAGAGCTTGGCCAATACGATAAAGCCCTGTCAGCCTACCGGGAGTCGATCAGGCTAAAGCCGGATTATGTTCGGGCATTCAATTCGGCGGGCCTCGCATTTTACCTGAAAAAAGACTATCCGAACGCCGCTATTTTCTTCGAACAAGCCGCACGGCTCGACCCCAGGACTGCCATCTACCGAAAAAATATCGGCATGGCCCACATCGGCGCCGGGCGGAAAGACGAGGCGATGAAAGTCTATAACTCGCTCGTCCCCATTGATCCCAAGCTCGCCAACGAGCTGCTCGACGAGATCACAAAACCGGCAACGACAGCTAGCACGACGCCAAGGACGCCGGCGGAACAGCGGCTTGATGAAGGCCATAAGTTCTATACCGCAAAGGATTACCCAAAAGCCCTCGCTTCTTATCAAGAAGCACTGCGGCTGAAGCCGGACTACGGCGAGGCGGCCCACTACCTTGGAATGACGTATTATCAGCTCAAACAATATCAAAAAGCGATATCTGAATTTGAGTCTGCGATCACGCTGAAATTCGCGAGTCCTTATCATTCCAGAGAGTGGATCGGTGATGCCCATTCGGAATTGAAGGAAGACGCCAAGGCGCTGGCCGCCTATACGGAATCGTTGAGGCTCAAACCCGATTACGCTCAGGTGGCGCGGAAGGCGGGTGACGCACTTTACAGGTTAAAACGCGTTCCGGAAGCAATTACTGCATATCAAAACGCCCTAAAGCTCGGACCGAACGATGCTGCGACTCATATTGCGCTCGGCGACGTATATTACCTGCAGAAGGACTACGAAAAGGCGGTCCCATTTTACAAGGATGCAGTACGCCTTGCGCCAAAAAATCATGATGCGTTAAATGTACTCGGTACGACCTATTACCTGCTTAAGAGATTTGCGGATGCGCTGCCAGTTGTGGAAGAGGCGGTCAAACTACAGCCGGACAGTGCTGTTTATCTGGGAAACCTCGGCGACACATACTCTAAACTTGGCCGAAAGACGGAAGCTCTTGCAATTCATCAAAAACTGGTGCCCCTCGATCCGACAAGGGCAAAAAATCTTTATGCTCGAATCACCGAAACACCGGAAATGGCAGCCACGCGCGAAGCAGTAGATAGGCTTCTCGCCGAGGGGGGAAAACACTATGATACGCGTGAGTTTGCAAAGGCCATCGCGGAATATGAGAAGATCATCCCGCTAAAACCGAGTAACAGTTCGCTGGCGATCGCCCATTGGTTTATCGGCGTGTGTTACCTGGACCTTCGCGTATATGACAAAGCTTTTACGCACCTCAATGAGTCGAAACGCTTCGACCCGAAATACGCACCTCTCTATTCCGACCTGGGGCTGGCATTCGAGAGAACGCTTCAATTCCCAGATGCCCTCGCAGCCTACCAGAACGCGGTCCGCTTAAATACCGAACCTGCTCTAGTGGCGGGACAACAGCGCAGCCTCGGCCGGATGTACGCCTTGATGGGCAGAAGGAGCGATGCAATGCAGATTTATGGCGACCTGCAAAAATCCGATCCTGCTAAGGCCAAATATTTGCTCGCCGATGTCGAAGAATTAGACAAAGGCGGACCGGCGGCAATTCTTGTAAGCCAAGCCCTCGGATGGTTTGGCGAAGAAGGCCCCGAGTCGCTCGAGATTTATCGCAATGCGCTAAAACTCAAGCCTTCGAATATCAAGGTGCTTTTTGATATCGGTCTCGGGCTTTCGCTCTCAGGTGCATCGGATGCCGAGGTATTGGCGGTATATCGCCATATTATTTCTCTCAAACCAAAGACCGAGGATCTGGCGGAGGCTTATCACCAGATTGGTGAAACCCTCAATTTTATGAAGGAATATGCGAAGGCTATTCCGGAGATCAAGCAAGCCCAACGGCTTAAACCGAGCGCCGAGTTTAGCCACGAACTGGGCAGGTCGTATACCGGCCTAAAACAATATCCCGACGCGCTCGCCGCATACCTCGAGGCCGAGCGGCTGGGGTCCATGACGGCCTCGACCACGGTGGCCGTAGCGGACACCTATGTCGCGATGGGCCAAACCGACAAGGCCGTCGCCCATCTCGAAGCCGCAGCACGTACCGACACGGCACCTGTCGTTTACGCGAAACTCGCGGAGATCTACATATCGTTGAAACGACCTTCGGATGCCGTGTCAGTTTTAACAAAGGCAATTCAGCTCTCACCCAAATTCAACGACGGACACTATTTGTTGGGAATAGCCTATGTGGCAATGGGCCGCAAAACCGAGGCGATGCAGAGCTACAGAACTCTCAGGCCGTTAAACAACGAACTGGCACAAAAACTGTTGGCGGAAATTAATAAGCCATAAAATGCGTAAGCCCGCGCGTTAGCAAGGGCGTGACAGTCGACTCAATCTCAGCTTCAACCCATAGCATGCTTCAAGCGTAACGTTGTATGTTACGCCCTTGCTTACGCGCGGGCTTGTGCAAATGTCTTTCGTGCCTGCGACTGCACTGCCGTGATGGCTACGGCATCGACTATGTCTTCTGCTTTGCAGCCGCGAGACAGGTCGTTGCAGGGACGGTCGAGGCCTTGGAGGATGGGGCCGATGGCGGTGCCGCCGGTGAGGCGTTCGGTTAGTTTGTAGGCGATGTTGCCGGCATTGAGGTCGGGGAATATGAGGACATTTGCTCGGCCGGCGACCTCAGAGCCGGGAGACTTTGACGCCGCGACAGATAGGACTAGAGCAGCGTCCGCCTGGAGTTCGCCATCGATTGCCAGGTCGGGCATGCGGGCACGAACGGTCTTTGTGGCCTCTACTACTTTGTCGATCAATTGATGCTTAGCACTTCCCTTTGTCGAGAACGACAGCATCGCGACACGCGGTTCGACCTGCAATAGAGCACGGCATGAATCGGCGGATGCAATAGCGATCTCAGCGAGTTCCTGGGCGTCGGGATCGATGACAACGCCGCAGTCTGCATAGATCATCGCTCCGTTTGCACCGAACTTTTTGTCGGGTACGACCATCAGGAAAAAGCTCGAAACCGTCTTCATTCCCGCTTTGACTCCAATGCACCGCAATGCGGCAGCAACTGTATGAGCCGTCGTATTCGTCGCCCCGGCAACGGAACCATCAGCCTTTCCTTCACGCACCATGAGATTGCCGAAATATAACGGATCTTTTACCGCTTGCTCAGCTTCTTCGAGCGTAACGCCCTTGGCACGTCGCATCTGATGGTAAAGGGTTGCCAACTTTCCGAAATCGCTTGACTTGCGATGGTCGATAATCTCAACACCGTTAAGGTTTGCATTGGCCTCCGACGCCAGCAAGCGCACCTTTTCTTCATTACCGAGAATTGTGATCTTTGCAATTCGTCCGGCAGCACAGATGGCCGCTGCCTGGACAGTGCGGACATCTTCTCCCTCGGGAAGAATAATATGCTGTGGATCAGCGGCGGCACGCTCGCGGATTTTATTCAGGATCATATCGAGTTGTTAGTTGTCGGTTGTCAGTCGTCAGTTGTCGGACGAAAAACATTCCGACCACTGACAAGCGACAACTGACAACTGTTCCTGAATTTACCATACAACGAATCAGCGCGAAACTTGCTCAAACATCCGCTATTCTTTAAACTTCAAGAAACAGAGGAAACACCGGATGACTGAGTCAAAAACCAAACTAAAGCGTCGCGAAAAATCAGAGCTTAAAGGCCGGATGCGCAGCTTTTTAATGTTTCTTCCAAACATGGTTATGCTGCTCGGCCGCCTGCTCAAAGATGCGCGGGTGCCGGCTGCGGAAAAGGCACTGTTTGCCGCCGCTATCATCTACGTTATTTCACCGCTTGATTTCATTCCCGACATTTTTCCATTCATCGGGCAAGTGGATGATATTTATGTCGTTGCTTTAGTGCTGCTTAGGCTGCTGAATCGAAGCGATGCGTCTGTTGTGCGTCAGCATTGGTCGGGCGGCGGAGACATTGTTTCGCTTGCCGATTCGATTGCGAACCTTGCTCCCCGAATTTTGCCGAAGCGAGTTTCACGAGTTCTTACATCACGGGTTGAACTGGCTCCGGCGGGCAAAATACTACGTGGTATAACCAAAAAAGACGAGGCTCTGGTTCGAGAGATTCCGGCTGACGACGCGGCCGAAATCGACGTGCGGTCCGGGTTGCCGAATTGACCCCATAATCTTTTCATTATTTTTTGTAAATTACTGATTTTTCTGTGGATTTAGACTGCCTTTGCAACTGTATTTTACGAAAGCTCGGTAAATTCAACTTGAAAAGAAATGTCAGCGTCTGCCGCCTTTTCGTTATAATAGTGTTTTAGAACGAAAGGCGGACACTTAATTCTATGTTTGAACGCTATACGGAGAGGTCCCGAAGGGTGATCTTTTTCGCCCGCTACGAAGCTCTCCAATATGGTTCGCAGGTCATCGCGCCTGAGCATATTTTGCTCGGGCTGATGCGCGAGGACAAAACTCTGTCCGCGCGTTTTTTCCCATTTCGGCATGTGCTGACGGTCGATTCGATCAGGCGTGACGTCGAAGAACGAATTGTACTTCGCGACCGCATCCCTCAGTCGTCAGAGCTTCACCTGTCGCCTGCCACCAAGCAGATACTCTTCTACGCCAGCGACGAGAGCCGCCAACTGAAAAACCGGCACATCGGCCCCGAACATTTGCTGCTCGGCATTGTCCGCGAAGAGAAAAGCATCGCGGCGGAGATACTTTTCGGATATGGCCTGCGTTTGAATGACGTTCGCGATGATCTGACGCGGCAAAGCGGCGTGTCGGGCGTGCCCGCACCAAACAGGGAAAACTCGAAAACGCCGAACCTTGCCGAATTTACGCGCGACCTTACGGTTGAGGCAGCCGAAGGCCGTCTTGATCCCCTCGTGGGCCGCGAACTCGAAATGGAGCGCATCGTCGAGATACTTTGTCGCCGAACAAAGAACAATCCGGTATTGATTGGCGAATCCGGAGTTGGCAAGACTGCGATCATTGAGGGCCTCGCCCAACGTATCGTCGAAAAAAATGTCCCAACATTTCTCGAAAATAAGCGGATACTTTCTCTTGACCTTTCGCTAGTCGTGGCGGGCACAAAATATCGCGGCCAGTTTGAGGAGCGGCTCAAGAAAATAATGGCCGAACTTAAGGAAAGCGAAGAGAATATCGTTTTTATCGACGAGCTTCATACGCTGGTTGGGGCCGGGTCGGCGGAAGGCACACTTGATGCAGCCAACATACTAAAACCCGCCCTTTCGCGGGGTGATATACAGTGCATCGGTGCCACAACGCCCGGCGAGTATCGTAAATCGATCGAGCGTGACCGGGCACTGGAACGACGATTTCAGTCAGTTAAGATCGAACCTCCGAACGAGAATGAGGCAATCGAGATCATTTCTGGAGTCGTCGAGCGTTATGAGGCGTTTCATCAGCTTCGTTATACAAAGGATGCTCTGGCAGCCGCAGTTACACAGTCAAACCGGTATATTCCTGATCGTTTTTTGCCGGACAAGGCAATCGATGTCTTGGATGAGGCCGGTGCGAGGGCAAAACTGCGTTATCAGCACGAGAACCGCGGCGAACCATCGTGGAAGGAAACCGTTGAGAACTGGAAGCGGGCCGCCGCAAACGAAGATCAATTGATCTCGTATGAACTTCGCTCTCTCGAGGATTCTTTTTTCGCGGTCGAGGTTACAAAGGATGACGTCGATGAGGTCATCGCGCGATGGACCGGCGTACCCGTAACGTCAGTCAAACAGCAGGAAGCCGAGAAGCTTCTTACAATCGAAAAAGCTCTTCACGGGCGAATAGTTTCCCAGCGACCGGCAATATCGGCCTTGGCCCGTGCAATTCGCAGATCGCGCGCCGGACTAAAAAATCCGGGCCGTCCGGTTGGTTCATTCCTATTTCTCGGCCCGACCGGTGTCGGCAAAACAGAGGTGGCTCGTTCAATAGCCGAATACCTGTTTGGGTCAGAGCGGGCCTTGATCCGTTTTGACATGAGCGAGTTTATGGAGAAACACGCGGTTTCAAAATTCATCGGTTCGCCGCCCGGGTATGTCGGCCATGAGGAAGGCGGGCAATTGACGGAAAAATTGCGACGTTCACCGTACGCCGTCGTCCTTTTTGATGAAGTCGAAAAGGCCCATCCAGACCTTTTCAATGTTCTGCTGCAGGTATTCGAAGATGGAGTTTTGACTGATGCCCTCGGCCAGACCGTAGATTGTAAACATGCGATCTTCATTATGACCTCAAATCTTGGTGCGCGAATTATCCAGAAGCGGTCGTCGCTCGGGTTTCAGGCTAATGCGGCAACCACGCGCGACCAATTGGAAGATGAGGTCATGTCTCATGTCAAACAGGCCTTCGCTCCTGAGTTTATTAACCGCCTCGACGAAATCATTCTTTTTGACGAGTTATCGGACGACGACCTTCTCCAAATTGTAGATCTCCAAATAGTAAAACTTAATCAGTTGGTCGAATCGCGGGAGCTGAAAATTATCCTGACTGATGAGGCTCGAAAATGGCTCATCGAAAAAACGTGCGCCGACCGTAAATATGGTGCACGTCCCCTAAAACGAGCTCTGCAAAAATACGTAGAAGACGAGATCTCCGAGGCTCTCATCCAGGGCAGCATGTTAGGCGAAAGCACCGTTGAGGTTTATGCGGCAGGCGAAAAACTGGCCTTTCGCGAGGTGCGTTCGCAAACCGCTGAGAAAGAACTTTCCCACAAGGCCTAATTCTGTAGTTGTCACATATGAAGCGTCCCGAGCTGTTTTCTACGGAACCAGGTCGTTATCCGTTCGCGGTTCTGACAATTTCCTTGTATAATTCGTAAGTTTGCTGGTACAGCGCTGTGGGCAACCTGCGGCCAGTCGAGAGAATCAAATAAGGCAAGTAAAATCTGACGTTGAAATGCCGTTATTGTTGATTTATCTTATTTTGTACGCAGCAATAAACACGGCGAGCTAAAAGCCGATTGAGGCTTTTTACTTTGCTCTAATAGGGAAGTTTTGCACTTTATGAACAATCTTCGCGCACTCGGATTAGTTGCCTTGGCGATGGTGTTGATGGCTTTTCCGGCCACTGCCAAAACCAGCAGTAGTGCGAATAAGCTCCTAACCTCGGCGGCCTCGACGCAGCAGATCGTTGAGAGCGTCGATATTCAGGGCAATCGGCGTCTTCGCGACGAAGACCTGCTCTATTTTACAAAGACGCGCGCCGGCGACGTTTACGATCCTGCTGCACTGGAACGCGACCTGCAGGAATTACTCTCGCTTAACTTTTTTGACAAGGTCAAAACTCGAGTATTGGTCGAGGATGGGATTCGCGGCGGCGTAAATGTCATTTTTGAGGTTTTTGAGCTGCCGATTATTCGTGATTTGCAGTTCAAAGGCGCAAAGGCCCTGTCCGAGTCGGACATTCTGAAGGAATTCCGAGAGAAACGCGTAGGGATTTCAAAGGAAGCAATTTACGACCCGGTAAAAGCTCGAGGTGCCACGCGGGTCCTGCGTGAAATGTTGGCCTCAAAAGGCTATCCCAACGCGACCGTCACGGTCGAGGAAGAAGCTGTTTCCGCGACCTCCATCGCCGTCACATTTAATATTGAACAGGGCTATAAATCTCGCATAGTCGAAATTGATTTTGAGGGAAATCAGAAATTTAAGGACGGCGAGCTCCGCGATGCATTAACCCTGGTTAAGGAAACCGGACTAATTTCGCGTTTTAAGGGAATGGACATTCTCGATATGCGAAAGCTAGAGTATGACCTGCAAAAGAATGTTCGCGCCTATATGTGGTCTAAGGGTTATTTCCAGGCCCGCATCGGAGAGCCGGAAGTTGTGGGACTCGGCTACAAACGAACAGGATTCCCTATCGCCAAAAATTTCAAGATTCCACTCCTTTCTTCAAAAGACGACACACTGAAAATTCGGGTCCCTGTGACCGAAGGCAAGGTGTTTCGGGTTGGCGAACTTAAGGTCGAAGGTAACTCTATTTTCTCAGAGCAGTTAATTCTGGCTTTCGTAGGACTTAAGAAAGGCGAGGTTGCGGACGGTAAACGATTGCAGGATGCTGTTTACGATGATTTGAAGAAAGAGTATGGCAAACAGGGATTTGTCCAATATGCGGCCGAATTCGAGCCGACATTTAGAGACAATCCTGCAAAACCGGATGAAGGCATTGTCGATATTACGATTAACATCGACGAAGGCAAACAGTTTACCCTGCGGCGGCTAGAGTTTACGGGAAACACCTTTACCCGTGACAAGGTGATGCGGCGCGAGGTACTGATCAACGAAGGCGATATTTATAATCAGGGATATCTCGACATTTCAATTGCGCGTCTCAATCAGACTCAGTATTTTGATCCGATCGATAAGGACCAGGACGTCGAGATTCGCACGGACGAAGAAAAGGGCGACGTTGACCTGATCGTAAAAGTCAAGGAAAAGGGACGTCAGCAGATTTCATTTAACGGCGGTCTGTCGGGTATCGGAGGTTCGTTCTTTGGACTCGAATATTCGACCAACAACCTTGCGGGAACGGGTGAAATACTTTCTTTTAATGTTGGGGCCGGAAACCGGCAGCAGAGCCTGCAGTTTACCTATCAGCAGCCTTATTTTCGCGATAGGCCTGTTTCGGTCGGCTTCTCAGTATTCGCCAGCCGATACAGGTTCTTTGGCGAGGGCACGTTCCTGACACAGAACCAGGACATTCTCGACGATCTTTATAATCCGTTTGGTACGGTAACAACTGACTCGAGCAACTTATTTACTCAGACGACGTACGGAGCAAACGTTTTTGCAACCGCCCCCTTGTCAGAGCTCTTCTTTAAGAAGCGGCGTTTTACTCAGTTTTCCAGGGTTGGCCTAACCTATCAATTCTCGGCGACAAGTATAGCCGATCCAGAGGTTAATGCATCCGCCGATCCGGCCGCGACCATCCCGGTTATTTATCGCCAGCCAAACATCTTGACGAGCCGCGTAACTGGCACGTTTGTTTACGACACGCGTCAGCCGGCAGCAAATGGTATTGATACTGTAAACGGAAAATCGCTCTCGTTCTCGGTCGCGTTTGCCGGACTCGGAGGCGATGTACGAACATATCAACCCAATATCACGTACTCGCAATTTATCCCGGTTCGAAATAAGAAATCGAAGAATCCGCATGTCGTGGCCTTTCGGTTGATGGCCGGCACGATTGGCACCTGGTCGATTACCAGTAAAATCAGGGATGCGAATTCAATCTCGTTTGTCGGCGGTGTTCCGGCCTATGAACGCTACTTCCTTGGCAGTGAAAACGACATTCGCGGCTACGACTCGCGAGCGATAAGCCCAATTGCGCCATTTAATACATATATCACCAGCCGAGATGTAAAACTGACCACAAATGCGTCGGGAACACCGGACACAAACACCGGGCTTCCGGCCCGAGACGTTAACGAACTAATTACCCTCGGGCAACTGACCGGCATAGGCGGCTCGAATCCTGCCCTATTTGCGAGAAATTTCCGCTTTATTGGCGGCGATACTCAGCTTTTGGCGAATGTTGAATATCGCCTGCCGCTGTTTGGGCCGGCAACTCTTGCGTTTTTTGGCGATATCGGCTCTGTATTCAACCTTCGCAAGTCCGGCGATCAGATAATTAACAGCGAATTCCTGCCGGATGAAACCTTTATCGGAGCCGGGCGGCTGACGGCATTGGGGTTGATAAATACACCTGTGTTGGAAAGCAGTTTTGGAAGCATACTTTACTATCGCGGCCGGGTTATGACCAAAACCGACTTCATTAACGAATTCTGCCGCGGTAACCGGTTCGGCTGTCCGACAAGCCTGTCGCCACAGGTTCAGCAGTTGTATTTGCGAGGTGATGTTCAGCAGAATTCACAACTGGACGTCGATAATGCCCGTTTTGCAAAAATCAAGGATTATAAGGCCAGCGTCGGTGTTGAGCTGCGGGTTCAGGTGCCAATCGTCAACGTTCCGTTCCGACTTATCTATTACTATAATCCAAACGCGAAGGTCGGATTTACCGAGGAAGTGCCGGGCATCTTTTTACCGGGTAAGCGAAACGGTTTTAGGTTTACGGTTGGACGGACGTTTTAGACCGAAGCCGAAGGCTTAAACCAGATTGACTTTGGCCGTTCGATTCACTAAGATTGCTATTCTTTTTTTGGAAACCGTAAGCAACAGTTTTCGTAAAATTAGGTTCAAAGATAAATATGAAGATAAGAGGGGCGATTAGGTCTTTCTGTCAGATTAAGGAGTTTCACACGATAATGAAAAGATTTACTACGCTCACCCTCAGTTTCGTTTTTGCAGCCGTTTTTGCTGTTTCGGCTTTCGCCCAGGCGGGTGCCGCCCCGACAACCAAAATAGGTTGGATCGATACGGGCGCTTTTGCCGATCCTAAAGAAGGCGTTACGAAATACAATGCCGCCTTGACTGCTCTCGATAATGAGATGAAGCCGCGGGTTACCGAGCTAACGACTATTCAAACCAAGCTCAAGACCATTTCAGACGATCTACAAAAAATGCAGGCAAACACGGCTGTGCCGATCAATCAGGCTACCGTCGCCGCAAAACAGGACGAAGGCCAGCGTTTGCAGCGGGAATTTGAGTTCAAAAAGAAAGAGTATGACGCGGCGGTAGAAAAGCGGAGCGGCGAGGTTCTCGGCCCGGTTTCGGCGGATATCAGCAAGGCAATTCAGGAATTTGCAAAGCAAAAGGGTTATGCCGTTGTGCTTGACATCGCGGCCCTTGCCAATGCAAACGCGATCCTGGCCCTCGATGCTACGTCGAATATCACCAAGGAATTTATTGCGTATTACAACACCCGGCCGGCCACGACGGCTACTGCGGCGGCCCCTAAATAGACTGTATTATTGATAGAAGGTGAGTCCGATCATGAACACGCTTCTTAAGGCATCGGCATCCGTTTCCTTACTGTTTCTGCTTCTGGTTTCGGCATTTGGCCAGGTGCCGGTGGCCGCGCCCAAGATCGTGCTCATAAATACCGACGCTTTTTATGATGAAAAGACAGGTATTACTAAGCTTATTGCGGCCAACAAGAAGCTTGATTTGGAATTTGCAGCTAGGCTGAAGGCGCTGCAGGACGGGAATACGCGGCTGCAGGCTATAGCGAAGGAGCTTGATGTACAGCGGGGCCTTCCCGCCGCCCAGTTCAATCAGACTGCATTTAATACGAAAACAGAAGAGGGCGAAGCATTACAACGGAAACTCAATTTTGACAAAACTGATCTTGAAAGCGATGTCAACCGGCGGCGGCAGGTCTTAGTCGGCCCGGTTAGCGAAGATATCGGTAAAGGAATAACGGAGTTTTCAAAAAGGAACGGTTATGGAGCGGTCTTTGACATATCCAAATTGGCAGAAAGTGGTGTTTTGCTTTTTCTCGCCGATGCCGCGAACGTAACGAAAGAATTTATCGCCTTCTACAATGCTCGTCCGTCAACCGTCGCGACGACATCTTTGCCAAAGTAATCGGGCGGAATCGTTTTAAGTAACTCAAAAGCCGGCGAAATTGCTTTTTGCCGGCTTTTGGCTTATATGTGTTTAAGCCGCTATCTTTATGACTACTATTCTCGATTCGATTGCGATCCAACAAATACTGCCGCACCGCTACCCGTTTTTGCTGGTCGATAAGATCATCGAGATCGAACCGCGTGTTCGAATAGTAGGGATTAAGCAGGTAACAATAAACGAAAATTTCTTTCAGGGACACTTTCCGGGCGCCCCTGTAATGCCCGGAGTCGTGCAGATCGAGGCCCTTGCCCAGGTTGGTGCAATACTCGGACTGCGTGAATTTGAAGACCGAGATGACAAGATTCCGTTTTTTGGCGGCATAGACAATTGCAGATTTCGTCGTCCCGTTGTGCCGGGCGATACACTTAGACTGGAAGTGACAACTATTCGATCAGGAAGCCGAGTGCAAAAGATGCACGGCGTTGCGTCGGTTGACGGCCAGGTTACCGCCGAGGCTGATATCCTTTCTATCTTTGCATCCCGCACTGAAACCGAGGAGTAATTTATGGATCCGACAACGATGACAGTTCAGCAAACGGTGCTGTTTGGGGCGGCCGTTGGTTTTATCATGGGGCTGCTGCCGCTTATTACCGGCCTTGTTAAACGAAAGATCAAGTTAGGTTTGATCGGTCTTTTGGGCGCCGTTGTAGGAGGCTCAATTGCATCTCTGATTTTAGCCCTTCCCGTTTCATTTGTTTTCACCTGGCTTATTTTACGTAAAGCAACCTCCGACACGGCCGCGGCCTAGCGATTTTCATGACTTCGTTTATTCACGAAACCGCCATAATTCACGGCAAAGCCAGCATTGGACACGACTGTTACATTGGACCATTCTGCAGGGTTGGAGCCCAAGTCGAAATTGCCGATGGCGTTCGGCTCGATTCGCACGTGGTTATCGATGGACTGACCAAAATCGGTGAATATACCCATGTCTTCCCGTTTGTGTCGATCGGTCTCGCTCCACAAGATCTCAAATATGACGGCGAACCGACTCGGACACAGATAGGTAAACGAAACCATATTCGCGAGTTCGTCACGATCCACCGCGGCACCGATGGCGGCGGCGGCCTGACGAAGATAGGTGACGATAACCTATTGATGGCTCAGGCCCATGTCGCCCATGATTGCCAACTCGGAAACGAGATAATAATGGCAAACGCCGCTACGCTCGCCGGCCATGTCGAGATTGCGGACCGCGCGAGCATCGGCGCATATTCGGGCGTTCACCAGTTTTGCCGAATCGGCCTCGAAGCCTTTGTCGGCGGTTATTCAGTCGTTGTAAAGGACG
>Ga0138256_10000755_pt1 | contig 34746 bp, 28 predicted proteins | sample KNB2016incub_MG_FD_105486 | JGI IMG/M metagenome (GOLD analysis project Ga0138256, IMG submission 105486) | Active sludge microbial communities from wastewater in Klosterneuburg, Austria - KNB2014incub_MG | ecosystem: Engineered > WWTP > Activated sludge > Unclassified | place: Austria... | reverse complement strand
ATCGGGCTGGCCACGGTGTATCGCGCGCTCAAGTCGCTGATCCAGTCGGGAGATGTCGTCCCCGTGGAGCTGCCGGGCGACACCCCGCGCTACGAACTGGCGCATCACCACCATCACCATCATTTCAGCTGCCGCGCCTGTGGACAGGTCTTCGAGGTGGACGGCTGTCCGGGCGACCTGGCGACGCTGGCGCCGCAGGGCTTCGCGGTCGATGGGCACGAGGTGGTGCTGTACGGGCGCTGCGCGGAGTGTCTCTCGTGACGAACGATCGGTCAATCTGGGGAGCCAGTCTCCTGGCCGTCGGCATCGCCAGCCTCCTGCCGCTGCTCGCAACCTGGTGGTTGGCGACCCGTCCCGCGATGACCACCGCCTTGCTGCCGCGCCTCATCCTCGTGGCGTCGGGAGCGCTGGTCGGCGCGGCCTGCTTTCACTTGATTCCCGATGCGCTCGTCGCGGGTTCGGCGCTACACGTCGGGGGGCTCGTGGTCCTCGGCGTCCTGTCGCTCGCCGCGCTGGAGCGGGTGATCCACTCGCTCGAGCGGCCGTCCGCCGCCGAGCGGCCGCATGCGGCGCACGGGCACGCGGGCCATCTCATGCCGCTCGGGATTGCCAGCGATGCGCTGCACAATACGATCGATGGGGCCCTGATCGCCACGGCCTTTGTGGCCAATCCGTCGCTGGGGATGTTTGCCGGGGCGGCCATCGCGCTGCACGAGCTGCCGCGCGAACTGGGCACGTTCGCACTGTGTGTCGAGGCGGGGATGTCGCCCAAGCGGGCGATTCTGGTGAACGCCGGGACCGGAGTGCTCGCACTACTCGGTGCCAGCCTTGCCCTGCTGGTCGGCACCGGTGCCCAGCGATTCGGGGTCATGCTCGTCCCCTTTGCCGCCGGTAACTTTCTCTATCTCGCTGGGGCGATCCTGGTGGCCCAGCGCGGACGGGTGTGGGTGGGCGACGGACGGCTGCGCGCATGGTACGTCGTGGCCGGCATTGCCGTGACCGCCCTGCTCGCGGGGAGGCATTAGCCGATTGACCGAACCCGTTCCCATGGCGAGACTCGCATACCGCTGGTGAGCCGCACCCACCGGCTCGCGCTTTCTCTCACGACACGGCATTCCATGCTCCGTAGTGCCACTCGCGTCTCGATACTCGCCCTGACCCTGACAGGCGCGGCCTGCGCGCGCTCGATCCCGCCGAGTCTCGCGCCCACGCCGCGGGGTGAGAATCGCTTCTACGATTCGGCCACCGGACGTGACGTGACGTTCGAGGCGATGATTCGCGCCGCGTCGCGCTCCGACGTCGTCTTCTTCGGCGAACAGCACGACGACCCTGGCACGCATCGCGCCGAACTGGCGGTGCTCGCAGCACTCGGCAACGGGTCGCGTCCGGTGGTCCTGTCGCTGGAGATGTTCGAACGCGATGTGCAGGGCGTGCTGGACGACTACCTGGCGGGCCGCATTTCGGAGTCCGATTTTCTCGCTCGCGCCCGCCCGTGGGAACGGTACACGACGGACTATCGCGCGCTCGTCGAACTTGCGCGTGCACGAGGCTGGCCGGTCGTCGCCGCCAACGTGCCGCGCCGGCTCGCGAGTGCCGTCAGCCGCGGCGGGTTGGCGAGCATCGAGGGGCTCTCGTCGGCCGAGCGGCCGCTGGCGGCGCGGGACATCTCCTGCCCGCGCGACGCCTACTACGAAAAGTTCGCCGCGCAGATGCAAGGGCACAGCGCCGGCGGTGGGCCTGCGTCGGCGACCGACTCTGCGGCCATGCGCAAGATGACTGACCGCTTCTACGAGGCTCAGTGCGTCAAGGACGAGACCATGGCCGAGTCGATTGTTACCGCGCTTGGGGCCGCGGGACAGGGGGCGCTCGTCCTGCACGTGGACGGCGCCTTCCATTCGGATTTCGGCCTCGGCACCGCGGCGCGAGTCGTTCGTCGTCGTCCGGGCATCGGCATCACCGTCCTGTCGGCCATCCCGGTCGACGCCGTCGATCGGGCCACGCCGGCGGAGTTCAAGGAGCATGGCGACTTCGTGATCCTCACCCGCAAGCCTCCCGCGGCCCCGGCCGCACCCTCCACTCCCAAGCCGTAGCCGGAGGAGACTGCACATGTACCTGCTCGTCATCAGGCACGCGATCGCCGAAGATCGTGACGCGTTCGTGGCGACCGGCGCCGACGATGACGACCGTCCGCTGACGGCGATCGGCAAGCGCCGCATGCGGCGCAACGCCGAGGGGCTGCGCCGGGCCGCGACGCACATCGAACTGCTGGCGGCGTCGCCGCTGGTGCGCGCGCAGCAGACGGCGCGGATCCTGGCCGATGAGTTCCACCTGCGCGACGTGGAAACGCTCGACGCGTTGCGCCCCGATGCGCACCCGCGCGAGCTGCTGACGTGGCTCGGGAAGCAGCCGGCCGATGCGACCGTGGCGGTGGTTGGGCACGAGCCGCACGTGGGGGCCCTGGTCTCGTGGTGCCTGGCGGGGGTTGTCACCGCCGCCGTCACCTTCAAGAAGGGCGGGGCGGCGCTGGTCGAGTTCGATCGCAAGCCGGCGGCCGGCAGGGGGGCGCTGCACTGGCAGCTGACCCCGGGTCAGCTGCGCGCCCTGGCGGAGTAAGGCGCGTGGCGTCCTTTCCGGCAGAGCTGCTCGACGATACCGAGGCGCGCGCGGTGCGGCTGGTCGCGCTGGCGCTTCTGGCCGATGCAGAGGCCCATCGTGAGCGCCTCTCGCAGCCCGACGATCCGGAGGCGCTGCACGACTTCCGTGTGGCGGTCCGCCGGCTGCGCAGCTGGTTGCGGGCGCACGGCGATGTCCTGGGACGAGACGCACCCACGCGGGCGCACAAGTGGCTCGGGCGCCTTGCGGCAGCGACCAACCGCGGGCGGGACAACGAAGTATTCACGGGCTGGCTGCTCGCCGAGAAGGCGACGCTCACGGCCCGGCAGCGGGTCGGCGCGACCTGGCTCGTGCAGCGCCTCAACGTGGAGAAGGCGGCGGCCGACGCGCAGGTGCTGGCCGAGGTCTCGCGCGACTTCGAGCGCGCCCGGCTGCTGCTGGCGAAACGACTCCCCACGTATCGGCTGCGCCTGCACGTGCACGAGGGGGTGCGCGAGCCGACGTTTGCCGGCGCGATGTCGGTCCTGGTTCGGGGCAAGGCCGCGACGCTGCGGCGCCGGCTGGAGTCGGTACGCACGGTGCACGACGATGAGTCCGCGCATCGGGCGCGCATTGCCGGCAAGCGCCTGCGCTACGTCCTGGAGCCCATCGTGCCGCACGTGGCGGAGGGCGAGGCGACCCTTGCGCGCCTCAAGCGGTTGCAGGATGCGTTAGGCGACTTCCACGATGCCCACGTGTGGCAGGGGGTGGTGGCCGACGCGGCGGAGCAGGTCACGCGCGAGGAAGCGGCCCGCCTGCTCGAGCCCCCGCCGGTGGATGCCGAGGGAAAGCCGGTGCGCCGGCACGTGCGCAGCGCGCGTCCCGGGCTGGTGGCCATCCACGGGCATGTGGTCGCGCGCGTGACGGACACCTTCGAGACGATCGTCCGCGACTGGAGCGGCGATGCGCTGCAGCCATTGATGGACGGCGTGGAGGCGATGGCCGAGGAGCTGGACCTGCGGGCGCGCAGCGGCGTGGAGATCGAGCGCAAGTACCTGCTGCGCGGGCTCCCGCTCCACATGCCGAATGCCACGGTGCAGCACATCGTGCAGGGGTACCTTCCCGGCATGCGCCTGGTGGAGCGACTGCGTCGCGTGCGGGTGGGCGAGGTCGAGCGCTTCTTCCGGACCGTGAAGTCGGGGACGGGGTTGGTCCGGACGGAGCTGGAGGAGGAGTGTTCGCGAGCGGTGTTCGACACCCTGTGGCCCCTGACCCTGGGCCGCCGCGTGGAGAAGCGTCGGCACGTCGTCGCCGAGGGCTCGTTGCACTGGGAGGTCGACGAGTTCACTGATCGTGAACTGGTGCTGGCCGAGATCGAGCTGCCGTCGGCGGACATCACGGCCGAGTTTCCGGCCTGGCTGCTGTCGGTCGTGGAGCGCGACGTGACGGGTGACGGCGCGTACGTGAACGCGGCGCTGGCCTGCTGACGCGCGACGTGCGCGTCGTCGTCGTGACCAACGACTTTCCCCCGCGCATCGGGGGGATCAACGACTACGTGGCCCAGCTGTTCCGTCGGTTCCCGTCGGGGACGGTGACCGTCTTCGCCTCGACGGCTCGGGGCGCCGCGGCGTTCGACCGGTCGTATCCCCAGGAGGTGATCCGGCTGCCCACGGAGATGATGCTCCCGACACCGGGCGTCCGCCGCCGGCTGCACGAGGTGCTGCGCAGCGAACGACCGGACATCGTGCTGTTCGGGGCGCTGTGGCCACTGGGGCACATGGGACCGGCCGTCAGCCGCAAGCTGGCGATTCCGTACGGCGGCTTTTCACACGGGTTGGAGCTGACGGGAGCGCTGGCGCCCGGGGTGTTGCGCCACATCGGGTCGCGCGCGACGCTGCTCACGGCGGTCAGCGACTGGGCGCGTCGCAAGCTGGAGCCGGCGTTCGGCTGGTCCGGGCGCATGGAACTCCTGCCGTCGGGGATCGACACGGCGGCCTTTCACCCGGCTGTCACCGACGTGGCAGTCCGCGAGCGCTACGCGTTAGGCGACGCGCCGGTGGTCTGCTGCGTCTCCCGCCTCGTGGCCCGCAAGGGGCAGGACATGCTGATTCGCGCCCTGCCTCGCCTGGTGGGGGCGGTCCCGGGGGTGCGCCTGTTGATCGTGGGGAGCGGGCCGTACGATGCCACGCTGCGGGCCCTGGCCCGATCGGAGGGGGTCGCATCGCGCGTGACGTTCACGGGGGCCGTGTCGTATGCCGAGCTGCCGGCACACTTTCGCGCCGGCACGGTGTTCGCCATGCCGTGTCGCGCCCGACTGGCCGGGCTGGACATCGAGGCGTTAGGTGCGGTGTTCCTGCAGGGGGCAGCCGTGGCGCGCCCCGTGGTGGCGGGGCGCTCGGGTGGGGCGCCCGAGGCGGTGCGGGATGGCGAGACCGGACTGGTCGTCGATCCGGAATCGCCAGCCGCGATCGCCGACGCGCTGGCGCAGCTGCTGACGGATCCGGCGCGCGCCGCACGCATGGGCCGGGCGGGCGCCGATTGGGTGCACCGCGAGTGGAGCTGGGACGCCATGTCGCAGCGCCTGCAGGCCATGCTGCCGGCCGCGGCCACGCGCGACGCGGGTGACCGCTAGGTCCGGCCGCTGCACGCCGTCGCACGACCCGTCACCGACACCCTCGGCCGGCCCTGGGGCCGTCGACGCGGTATGCGAGGTTGCCTAGACGGCGGCCCACGCCGCCGGTTCGCGCGGCGGAACGCCGGCGGCCGACTCGTACAGCCGTTCGAGCTCGTCGATGATATTGTCCCACGCATAGTCGAGCGAGCGCAGCGAGCCGTTGGCCCCGAGGCGCGCGGCCTCGCTGGGGTCGTCGAGCAGCCGGGCGATGCCGCGTGCCAACGCGTCGGCATCCGAAGGGGTGACCAGCAGCGACTCGCGTCCGTCGCGGGCAACCTCGCGATAGCCGGGAATGTTGCTGGCGACGATCGGCAGGCCGGCCGCCATCGCCTCGACCAGGACGATGCCGAACGACTCGGCACCGGTCGCGGGCGAGATGAAGATGTCAGCCGCGCGATGATAGGTCGGCAGCGCCTCGTACGACACCTTCCCCAGCATGTGGACACGGGAACGCAAGGCGGCGGGAACCATCGACACGGCCGAGCGCTCCGGGCCGTCGCCGACGACCACGAGGCTGAGGTCGGGGTACCGGTCGGCCAGCTGCGCGAACGCGCGCATGGCGAACGGGAGTCCCTTACGCGGCTCGAGCCGGCCGACAAACAGGAGCTTGCGCCCTCGCGGCAGGTCGGTGGCGGGAGTCGCGGTCGCGAAGCGCTCCACCTCCACGCCGTTCGGCAGGATCTGCACGTCGCCCTTGCCGAGGCGCCCCTTGGCCGAGTGTCGGGCGGCCTGGCTCACGGCAACACGGCGATGCACGCGACGCCAGATGGGACGCAGCAGGGGGGCGAAGGCGGTGTAGAGCCGTCCCTCATTCGTCGCGCGGTCGAAGTACGAGTGAAAGGTGCCCACGACCGGCGCCGGTGCCGACCAGACCGCCGTGAGGCTGATGCCCGGGCAGAACGGCTCGTGCACGTGCACCACGTCGGGGGCGAAGGCGCGCATCTCGCGCGTCAGGGCGGCGAGCGTGCGCGGCGACATGGCGATCTTCGCGACCGAGCCGTTGGAGAACGTGGTGAAGGTGCGCCCCACGATGTGGACATGCTCCCGGGCACCCGGCGTGTCGCCAGGTGCAAGGACGAGCACCTCGTGCCCACGCTCCTGCAGGTGCTTCGTCAGCTGCCGGATGTGGATCTGCACGCCGCCGGGGGCGTCCCAGCTGTAGGGTGAGACCTGTATGATCCGCATGCGGAAGGTGAGGTGAAATGAGCGGGCGTCAGGGAGGACCGTGCTGCTGGCGGCGCTGCAGCGGCGCCCAGGGAGGGGCTCAGCGGGTTGGCACTCGGCGTCGTTCGGCGATGAGGGTGAGCTGTCCGGCCACGCCGGTGACGAGGATGACGAGACCCACGACCGCCAGGACGAGGCGGTACGGCTCGTCGACCCCCAGGCGGCCGAGCAGATAGATGGTTCCACCGACCGTCAGCGCCGACAGCATGAAGACACCTCCCAGGATGAGGTCCTTCGTCGAGAAGATGAGCGCCCGCGATTCGGGTGGGGCGCCTTCGTGCAACATCGTGTCCTGCGAGACCATGACCGGGGCCAGCAGCAGGCCGCCGATGAAGGCGACCGGCGCGAAGATGCCAAAGGAGAAGAACGCACCACCGACCATCATCAGGAAGCCGATGATCGAGTTGCCGACCAGGATCGTGCGCCGCTTGTCCCAACGGCCACCGATCGTTCCGACCAGCAGCGAACCCACGATCATGCCCGCCCCCAGGATTCCTCCGAGATACCCCACACCGCGCGTTCCGCGCCCCAGCACGGTTTGTACGGAGTAAGTCATCGCCACATATACGGTGCTTGCAAACAGCGAAAGCGCAATCAGGGAACCGAACACGAACCGCATCGTGCGGTCGCGGCGGACCACGCCCAGCGTGCGCACCACGTCTCGTACGAGGCCGCGGGTGCTCCGTTTCAGTGGGAGCGGCGCGAGCGAGGGGGCCACGACAGCGGCGTGGCCTTGTTCGCGATGGGACACCGTGATCGCCAGCAGGGTTATCACCGAGATAAGGTACGACGCTGCATCGAGATAGAAGCCGGCGGCGTAGTCGCTCCACCCCACCCGGCCCCACATCGCCATCCCGATGATGACCCCGCCGCCTACAATGCCGCCGACGGTCGCGAAGCGCCCGATAAAGGTCAGGGCGGCGTTCGCGGGGAGCAGCTCGTCGCGGGGCACCAGCTCGGGAATGAGCGCCATCTTGGCGGCATTGAAGAACACGCCGAGCAGGAAGACAAAAAAGGCAACGATATATACCGCCCAGAGGTGGCCGGTCGTGACGAAAAGCCAGGGGATGGTCGCCACCAGCAGCGCGCGCAGCGCGTCGCACACGATCATCGTGGCCCGCTTGTTGACTCGATCTACCATGGCCCCCGCCAGCGGACCGAAGAGGATCACCGGGGCGGTGAACACAACCGACAACTTGGCGAGTTCGAGCCCGCCGGTATTGGTGGCGGCCGCAGCGCCCACAAGTGCGATCAGCGCCATGTGATGCAACTTGTCGCCAAACTGCGAGATGGTCTGGCCGGCGACAAGAAAGGCAAAGCGCGGCTTCCGTAGCACGGTTGCCATGGTCGGTCCGGCTCCATGACCGCGCGCGACGTCACCCGTTGCGCCCGGTCTCCCCGCCGCAGGAATCGAGCGGGGCGCCGACCCGTTGTCGCTGGGCGTGCGGTCGACGGCCGACGCGTCGCGCGCGCCGGTGTCAGTCCTGGTTGGCAACATCACGCCGGTTCCACTCGGGCTGAAAGACGAACCACTCATCGGAATGCGACTGCACCGCACGCGACAGTCGTGCTGCCACCTCGCGGGTGAGTGCCTGGCGGTCGCGATGCGCGTCGCCCGTGTCACGAGGGAGCATCGGGGCTTCCAACCGCACACGGTAGCGCGTCGTGTGGTCGGGACTTCGCGTGATGAAGCCGACGACGATCGGAGCACCGGTGGCGAGCGACAACGCCGCCGGTCCCGTGGGGACGGCCCGCCGCCCGGCACCGAAGGGGACGTCGAGTCCGTCAGCCCCATCGCCCACGACGCGGTCGGCGACGAGCAGCAGGACCTGACGTTCGCGCAGCAGGCGCAACGATGCCCGCACTCCCGCGTTGCGGGACAGCAGCTTCATGCCAGTCGCCTCGCGATAGAGGGCCAGGGCGGCATTGGTCTCTGGATCGAGCGCTTCGACCATCGCATGCACGGGATACCCCCGATGCGCCAGCCAGGCTCCACCGAGTTCGTACGGACCGAGGTGGGCGGTGACGGCGATCACCCCGCGCTCCATCGACATGGCCTCGTCCAGGTGCTCCCGTCCCTCGATCCCCACCAGGGCGTCGAAGTCGTCGAGGCGGAGCGTCGGAAGGCGCCACAGGTCGACGGCGGCCTCGAGGAAGTTGGCGAACGTGCGACGCGCACGCCGGCGTTGCTCGGCCGGTGTGGCGTTAGGCGAGAGGGCGGCCTGGTTCTCCAGCACGGCCGTGCGGCGAGCGCCGGCGAGGAGATAGACCAGGGGCGCCGCCCGGCGGGCGAGCCAGCGCACGGGGGCCACCGGGACGACGCCGAGCAGGCGCACGGCCTGTCGCACCACGGAGGCGGAGGGAATCATGGGCCCAAAGATGCGCTGTGCACGCGGTCGGTGGCACTGGAGCGCGTCGAGTGCCCCGACTTGCGCCGGGACCTGCGCGGCCGGTCCTGTCTAGGTGTGCGCGCCGCCTGGCGGCGTGACCGAGCGCGGCGTGAACGACGTCGGCGTCCGGCGCCCAGCCACGAGGTGCCGCAGTGCCGACGCAAAGCGGCGCGGCGCCGAGGGATGCTGACCGAGGAAGAGGTCCGGCTCGATCAACTCGAGTTCCATGAGCACGAGTGCGCCAGCCGACTCGCACGCGTCGACGCGGGCGTACAGCCACGGTTGCGGCAGGTGCGCCACGATGGCCTCGGCTTGCGCGACGATCGCCCCACGCGGTACGTCGGCCTCGACGCTCCCCCCGAAGTCGGCCTGCACGCGAAACTCCCCCGCCCGCGAACGCTTCTTGACCGCGTGGCTGTACTGCCCACCCAGGAACAGCAGCGACCACTCACCCTCGGCCACGATCTCGGGGAGAAACGGCTGCACGAGCATGTCGCGCTCCGTCACGAGCTGGTCGAACCGGGCGTGGTGCGAGACAAGCTGCGCGGCCGACGCGCGTGCGGTGTGCGCGCCCGATGCCGAGATCGACGGCTTGTAGACGAGTTCGTCCCATCCGGTCTGGGCGACGACGTCGGCGAGCGAAACTCCCGAGCCCTGCGCGATGATCATCGTCGAGACCGTGGCCACGCCGCGCGCCGCGAGGTCGAGCAGGTATCGCTTGTCCATGTTCCAGCGCACGAGCGCCGGGGGATTCCAGAGCGGGATACCCAGATGTTCGATGTGGGCGAGCCACTGCTCGAATGTGTCTGCACGCTCGGTGTAGTCCCACGTCGAGCGAATGACAATGGCGTCGTAGCGCGCCCAATCGACCAGCGGGGAGTCCCACACGGTGCTCTCCACCGTCACGCCGTGCTGGCGCAGCTCCGAGACGGCGAGTCGGTCGTCCTCACTCAGCTGCGGCAGGGCGCGATAGGTGACGAAGGCAATGTGCATGACGGCGTGCGCTCGTGTCGGCTGCGGGAAGGGTCGCTGCGTCGGCGCGCCGCTCCATGGCGCGCGCCAGCAATCTACGCGAGAAGTGCCGCGCCGGCATTGCGCAGCGACGACCGGACGGCGAGCGTGAGTCGCGCGCGTCATGCGTTCACGCTCCCGTTCCTCCTTTCCCGCAGTCCGATGGGCCTCGAAAGCCGTTGCACACTGGAACGTGATGGGCGCCGCACCGACGGGACGGCGATGCTCGAGTCGGACCACATCCTCTTCCGCGGCGCGAGCGAGCGCGTGAAGCTTGCGCTCGCCGACGTCACGAAGCTCGACGTGCAGGGCGACGCGCTGCTGCTCGAGCGATCGGGCCACGCGCTGGTGCTGCATCTTGCGCCGGGAGCGTCGACCCGGTGGCTGTCGAAAATCCGCACTCCGCGCTCGCTCCTGGACAAGCTCGGAGTGCGGGAAGGAATGAAAGTGGTGGTGCTGGGCGTACAGGACGCCGAGTTCCTCGCCCAGTTGGAACGGCGCGTGGGGGCGGTCCGTACACGGGCGTCGGCGGGTACGGACGTCATCGTGTACGGCGCCGAGTCCGTCAGGGCACTGGACCGACTCGTCCGGCTGCGCGACACGCTCGTCCCGAGCGGCGCGATCTGGGTGGTGCACCGCAAGGGGAAGGAGGCGACGTTGCGGGACGTCGATGTCTTCGCCGCCGGCCGCAACGCCGGGCTGGTCGACAACAAGGTCGCCGCCTTTTCCGCGACCCATACCGCCGAGCGACTGGTGATTCCGCTCAGCGAGCGATAGCGCACCCGGCGGCCGTCACGCAGACGTCGATCGCGGCGCTCGACACTCCGCCGCGGAGATCAGGGGGGGGAGGGGGTCCCCGTGATCGGGCCGGAGCCGACCGTCGGTCCACAGGCGATGTCGCCGGAGGGAATGCCGAGCACCGTCTCCCGGCCCACGTACATCGAGCACTCCGTCGAGGGCATCGACGCGTGACGTGCGGTGGCCTGGAATCCGGCCGAGAAGTCGGACGAACTGATGAGCACCGTCACTTCAGAGGTGGATCGCCAGTCGATCTGGCTGCTGTCGGCAGAGTACAGCTGATTCTCCGCCCAGTACGATTCTTCGGCGATGCGCAGCTCTCCCAGATCGGCCTTCAGCGTGGCGGTCCACGCCTTTTCGCGGAGCAGGCGGTACTTGGGGACCGCAATCGCCGACAGGATGCCGAAGAGCGCCATGGCGATGAGTAGCTCAACGAAGGTGAAGCCCGAGCGTGCGCGCGACATCTGGTCCCTCGGAGTCTGGAGGAGCGGCCACGGAGCACGACACTGACAATGCACGGTTGGTGCCGTGGTGCCGCGGCCCACGAAGTATCGACCGTGACGCCGTACAGTTGAGCCCGGGTGCCGAGTCAGCCGCCGCAGTCTCTGCGCACTTCGAGTAAGGGTGTGGCCTCCGGAAGGTGATGTTGCAGAACGAGATACACGCGAACTGGAAACAAATGAGTGCTCGAGGTGCGCCCGACTCGGCGCCCGAAACAGAACCGCTGCCAAGCGAGCGTTGGCGCCGTAAGCGATCCGACGGTCGGCGGAGCTCTCCGGGCGCGCCGCGCGAAAGCAGGGGGCGACCTCGACCGGCGTCGCTGCTTCGGACTGGGTCATGTGACCGATGCGCGCCCCAGGACGACCCGGCAGCGTTCCCTAGCGGGCAACTCGCTGAAACTCCCGCGACCTGCGCCGCGTTCGATGCAAGCGCTTGCTTGCGTTCTGGCTCAAACCGGTCAGTTTCACTCCACTTATATGGATAATCGCGAGAAGCTCCTGCACGCCGCCGGCCGGATTTACGCCGAAGTCGGATTCCGCGGGGCGACGACTCGACGGATCGCCGATGAGGCGGGGGTGAATGAAGTGACCCTGTTTCGCCTGTTCGGCTCCAAGTCGCAGCTGATCGCCGAGGCGATCAACTGCCAGGACCCGATGGGTGCCGTGTCGCTCCCCAGGATCCCGGTTGATCCGTGGCGCGAACTCAATGACTGGTGCGCCGGGCATGCGACCGCCCTGCGCGAGATGCGGGCCACGATCCGGAAGACGATGGCCGATCTCGAGGAGCATCCCGACATGGGGCCGCACCTGTGTCGCGGACAGACGGTGCACTTCAATGAGCTCGTGGCGTACGCACAGCGTCTGGTCGCGCTGCATCCGTCGGTGCGGGACGCCGACGTCGCGACCTCCTGCTCGATGCTGTTCAGTGCACTCTTCGGCGATGCCATGGGACGGGACATCATGCCCATGGTGTACCCGCAGCCCGAAGAGGGCGCGACGGCGCGATATGTCGAAACGTTCCTGCGGTCGATCGGTGTGGCGCCCTCGTCTGCGTCGGGCGCCTGGTCCGCCACCTCGTCACTCCCGGCTGTCGGGCCGGCCTGATATGCCCATCATTTCCCTTCGAACCCTTCCCATGAAGTCCTTCCAGCTGATCCTGGCCGTTGCGATCGCGGCGGCGGGCCTCGCCCGCAACGCGGCGGCGCAGGAGCGTCGCTCCATCTCCCTCGAGGACGCGCTGCGCATGTCGCAGGCCCAGAGCGAGGCGCTGCGCATCGCGCAGGCCGGGGTCTCACGATCGCGCGGACAGCAGATGCAAGCGCGCTCGCAATACCTGCCCCAGTTCAGCGGATCGGCCGGCTACACCCGCACGCTGGCCACGCAGTTCTCGGCGTTCCAGACGGGTCCGGGACCGACGCCGCCGGCGTCGGTACCTCCCGCTCCCCCCACCGACACGGCGACGTACTTCCAGCCGTGCACACGCTACCTGGCGCCGACCGGGTCGAATGAGGGCGACCGGCTCCAGGGGCTGGAACTGTACTCCCGCTGCGCCTCGAGCGGCGGCGGGCTCGACTTCTCACGCGTCGGCTTCGGCGCGCGGAACCAGTACCAGCTGGCCGCCAACGGATCGTTGACGCTCTGGTCGGGCGGCCGTGTGCAGGCGCAGAACCGCGTCGCGAACGCCGGTCGGCGCTCGTCGGAGATCGAGCTGGCGTCGCAGCGGGCGCAACTCGCCCTCGACGTGACCGAGGCGTACTACGATGCGGTGCTTTCCGACCGACTCGTGGCGATCGCCGAGTCATCGCTGGTCTGGACCGAGGGGACGCTCAAGCAGACGACGCTCGCACGACAGGTCGGCAACCAATCGGAGTTCGAGCTGCTGCGCTCGCGCGTGACGCGCGACAACCAGGTGCCCGTCCTGTTGCAGCGCCGGACCGATCGCGACCTGTCTTACCTGCGCCTCAAGCAGTTGCTCAACCTGCCGTATGCAGAGCCGCTGCAGCTGACGAGCGACATCGACGAGCCCGCGGACGCGCGGGACGTGCGCACGGCGGCGACCAGCATTCCGACGTCAGTCGCGGCGCAGATGGATACGAGTGTGTCCAGCCGGGCCCCGGTGCGCCAGCTGGACGAGGCCCTCACGGCGCAGGAGGCACAACTGGCGATGGCGAAGAGCGAGTGGATGCCGACGGTCAGCGTGTCGACGGCCTACAGCCGTGTAGCCTTCGGCTCGGGGGGCATTCCCAACTGGGGCAACTGGCTCAACAACTGGACGGTGGCGGTCGGGGCGAGCTTCCCGCTCTTCACTGGTGGACGCATCCGCGGGCAGCAGATGGTGGTCGAGGCGGACGTCGAAGAGTCGCGCGCCCGGTTGGACCAGACGCGCGAACTGGCAGCGCTGGACGCCCAGCAGTCGATCGCCCAGTTGCGCCAGGCCGAGTCGGCACTGGCCGCCAGCGTGGGAACGACCGAGCAGGCCGGCCGCGCCTTCGCCATCGCCAACGTGCGCTACTCGGAGGGGATCTCGACCCAGATCGAGCTGTCCGAGTCGCGCCTCAACCTTGAGCAGGCGCGCACGAACCGCGCGCTGGCCGCGCGCAACCTGCAGGTGGCGCGCATCCGGCTGGCCCTCTTGAAGGACCTGCCGTTAGGCACGGCAGGGGCATTCGGCGGGGGCATGTCCTCCATGATCGGTGGTGCGGTGCCCGGCAGCGCGACCGGCGCCGGGGCAACTGGCGGGACGGTGGCACCACGCACGACCAGCACCACGCAGCAGGCATCGACCTCACAGATCCCCCAATAGCGGAGCCCCTTCCTCCAATGCCCGTCATATCCAACCGTCCGATGCGCCCCCTGAGCGCCCTTGTCCTGCTCCTGCTGCTGGCTGCCTGTGGCGGCACTGATGCCGACGCCAAGGCGAAGCTCGAGGGTGACGCCCCAGCGCCCACCACGGTGAGTGCCGAAAACATCGTGGTCGTCTCGCTCCAGCCCATTTCCAGCGGCCCGGCCATCTCCGGCGCGTTGGCCGCCGAGCGCGAGGCAACCGTGCGCGCCCAGATCTCCGGCCCGATCCTGTCGACCGCCGCGGAACAGGGGAGCCGTGTGGCCGCGGGCGCGGTGCTCGCGCGCATCGACGACCGCACGATTCGCGACCAGTTCCTCGGGGCCCGCTCCGGGGTGACCACCGCGCAGACCGCCGCCGACATCGCGGCGCGCGAGCTGTCGCGCAACGAGAAGCTCGCCGAGGCCGGCGCGATCGCCGAGCGCGACCTCGAGGCGGCGCGGCGCAACAACGTGGCGGCGCAGTCGCAGCTCGATGATGCCAAGGCGCGGCTGTCGCTGGCGCAAAGGCAAATCGACGATGCGCAGGTCCGCGCCCCCTTCGCGGGCGTGGTCAGCGTGCGCAGTGTTGCAGCCGGCGACGTGGTGCAGCCGGGCGCGGCGATGTTCACCATCATCGACCCGCGCAGCATGCGTCTCGAGGCAAGCGTTCCCGCCGCGCAGCTGTCTGAAGTCCGCGTCGGCGTGCCGGTGTCGTTCACCGTGAGCGGCTATCCCGGCAAGACCTTCTCCGGCAAGGTCACGCGCATCAGTCCGTCGGCCGACCCGGCGACGGGACAGGTCCGGATCATGGCGTCGATCCCGAACGAGAAGAGCGCGCTGGTCGCCGGGCTGTTCGCCGAGGGGCGCGCCAAGTCCGAGTCGCGCAACGCGCCGGTGGTCCCGGCGAATGCGGTCGACCTGCGGGACGTGCGTCCCTGGGTGTTGCGCCTGAAGGGCGGACGGTCGGAAAAGGTGGAGGTCGAGCTCGGACTGCGGGACGAGGCGACCGAGCAGTATGAAGTGCTGGCGGGCGTCGCGGCGGGCGACACGCTCCTGATCGGGGCGGCGCAGGGCATCACTCCGGGGACGCCGGTGCGCGTGGGCGCGCCGAACGACCGGGCCGTTTCCAAGAATTAGGCGACGCCGACCATGTTCATCTCGGATTTTGCGATCAAGCGACCGCTGATCACCGTCGTGTCGATGCTGGCACTGGTGGTGTTCGGCCTCATCTCGCTGTTCAAGCTGCAGACCGACGAGTTCCCGGACGTCGCACCGCCCATTGTGACCGTCGGCCTGATCTATCCCGGCGCGTCGCCCGATGGCGTGGAGCGCGAACTGCTCGATCCCGTCGAGGAGGCGATCTCCTCGATCGCTGGAGTGAAGCACGTCAACGGCCGCGCCGAGGACGGCTTCGGCTTCGTGATGGTGGAGTTCCTGTTCGACAAGCCGCTGCAGGAGGCGACGCAGGACATCCGCGACGCCATCAGCAGCATCCGGCAGGACCTGCCGGCGGAGCTGGAAGAGCCGATCATCAAGAAGTTCAACGACACCGACCTGCCGATCGTCCAGTTGGCGCTGAACTCGTCGACCCTCTCGCCGGCTGAGCTGACGCGGCTGGCCGATCCCGGGATCTCGCGCGAGTTCCGCTCCATCGGCGGGGTGGCGGAGGTGACGGTGCCGGGCAAGCTGGAGCGCGAGCTCACGGTCGAGCTCAAGCCCGGGGCGTTGCAGGCGGCGGGGGTCGGCGTGTCGCAGGTCGTGCAGGCGCTGCAGATGCAGAATTTGGCCGCGCCGGTCGGGAACGTGAAGGGGGCGCTCGACGAACGCTCGATCCGCCTCAAGGGACGTCTCGCATCGCCCGAGGAGTTCGGCAACATCGTGGTCGCCGAACGCAACGGGCAGCTGATCCGACTCGGGCAGCTCGCCGAGGTGAGGGATGGCACGGCCGAGCAGCGCACGCTGGCCCTCTACGCCGACAGCGCGGGACGGGTGCGCGAGGCCGTCGGCATCAACATCAAGAAGTCCAAGAGCTACAGCACCACCGACGTGGCGTCGCAGGTCCTGGCGCGCGTCGAGGAGATCCGGAAGCGGTTGCCGGCCGGCACCACGATCGACGTGGTCAAGAACTCCGGCGTGAACGTCGAGAACTCGGTGCGCAACGTGCAGGAGGCGCTGGTCGAAGGGGCGCTGTTGACGGTCCTCGTCGTCTTCCTCTTCCTCAACTCCTGGCGCTCGACGGTCATCACCGGCCTCGCGCTCCCGGTCTCGGTCCTGGCCTCGTTCATCGCGGTCTGGGTGCTTGGCTTCAAGCTCGAGACGATGTCGCTGCTCGGGTTGTCGCTGGCAATCGGCATCCTGATCGACGACGCGATCGTGGTGCGCGAGAACATCGTGCGGCACGTGGAGATGGGGAAGGATCACTACACCGCGGCGCGCGAGGGGACCGACGAGATCGGGCTCGCGGTGGCGGCGACGACGTTCTCCATCCTGGCGGTGTTCGTCCCGATCGCCTTCATGCCGGGGGTGGGCGGCCAGTGGTTCAAGCCGTTCGCGCTGACGATCGCCTGCTCGGTGCTGGTCTCGCTCTTCGTCTCGTTCTCGCTCGACCCCATGCTGTCGGCGTATTGGCCCGATCCGCACCGCGAGGAACACGAGAAGAGCTTCATCACGAAGGCGCTGGATCGTTTCAATGCCTGGTTCGACCGGCTGGCCATCCGCTACAAGCGGGTGATCGCGTGGGCGCTGGACCACCGGCTCGCCGTCGTGACGATCGCGGTCGGCACGTTCGTCTTCGCGCTGGCCATGCCGGCCATCAAGATCGGCAACCGCACGCTGGTGGGCGTAAGCTTTTTCCCGGCTGACGATAACGCCGAGTTCAACGTGAAGGTCGAGACGCCGCCGGGTTCCAACCTGGACTACACCCGCCTCAAGACCGAGGAAGTCATCCGGATCATCGCCGGCCACAAGGACCTGGTGCGCTATTCCATGTCCTCGCTCGGCACCGAGGGGAGCTCGGCGGTGGACATGGCGAACATCTACGTGAAGATGATCCCGAAGCTCGACCGGAACGTGAGCGTGGAGGCGTTCACGACGACGCTGCGCGACGAGCTGGTGCAGGTCGGCGGGGCCGCCATCTCGGTCTACGCCACCGACTGGGGGGGCGGGCGCAAGCAGGTGCAGATCGAGCTGCGCTCGGCCGACGGCGACAAGCTCGCGGTCGCGTCGGAACGCGCGCTGGCGGCGGTGCAAGGGGTCGCGAACGCCGTGGACCTGGGGCTGTCGTCGAAGGGACAGAAGCCCGAGCTCAACGTGGAGCTCGATCGCGGGCTGGCCGGGTCGTTAGGCATCACGGTGGGGCAGGTGGCGCAGTCGCTGCGGCCGGCCTTTGCCGGGATCGACGCCGGTGACTGGCAGGACCCGAGCGGCGAGATGCGCGATGTCGTCGTGCGCCTCGCCCCCGAGGCCCGGCGCCGCGCGCAGGACCTGCGGCAGTTGCCGCTGGTCGTGCCCGGGGCGAACGGCGGGGCCCCCACCACGCTCCCGCTGGGGCAGGTGGCCACGATCGAGAACGGGGTCGGTCCGGCCGTCATCAACCACCTGGACCGCGATCGCGTGGTCAACGTGGAGTTCAACGTGGCCGGCCGGTCGGTGGGCGAGGTGACGAACGACGCCCAGGCGGCGATCGCCGCCCTCAACCTCGGGCCGGACATCCGGATCACGTTAGGCGCCGAGGCGCAGCAGCAGAACGAGGTGTTCGGGCAGATCTTCCTCGCCCTGGGCACCGCGCTCATGCTCATGTACCTCATCCTCGTCATGCAGTTCGGGTCGTTCCTGGACCCGCTGGCGATCATGCTGTCGCTGCCGCTGTCGCTCATCGGCGTCATGCTGAGCCTCGCGCTCACCAACAACACCATCAACCTGATGTCGCTCATCGGCGTCATCCTGTTGATGGGCATCGTAGCCAAGAACGCCATCCTGCTGATCGACTTCGCCAAGTGGGCGCGCGAAAAGCAGGGCATGTCCTTGCGGGAGTCGCTCATCGAGGCGGGCGCGATCCGCCTGCGCCCGATCCTGATGACCACCTTCGCCCTCATCGCCGGCATGCTCCCGGTGGCACTGGGACGCGGCGAGGGGGCGCAGTTCCGGTCGCCGCTGGGGATCGCGGTCATCGGCGGGGTGATCACCTCGACGCTGCTGACGCTCGTCGCGATCCCGACCTTCTACGAGATCCTCGACCAGATGCGCTCGGGGCTGGCGCGTCGATTGGGGCTCGGGGTCACGCAGAAGACGGCAGAGCATCGGGTCCCGGACTCGTTGTCGCCGGCGGCGGGGGACTAGGCGCCGAGCGCATCGCGTGGTGGAAAACGGGGAGCCCCCGGCCGCGACGCGGTCGGGGGCTTTCTACGCTCCCGGCCGGGCGCACGCCGGCGCGACCCCGCCTACACCCCGCGACGCGTCGCCGGGTTATCGTTCCAGCGTCGCGGCGTCGCCGGACGTATCAGCGGCAGGGCACCATCTTCCTCTTCACCGACGGCAGGGCACGACGTTGCGAGCGACGATCCAGCGCGGGTTCGACGGGTTCCTCGGCGCAGTCTTGCGGCATGATCGCGCCTGGCGCCGAGTGGCCGTGATGGCGGCACTCTCCGTCGCTGCGCCGACCGCCGGGGGAGCCCAGGCCTCCGAAGCCCCCAAGGGGTTCCAGTACGTCGGATTCAACATCCTCTCGGGCTACGACTGGGAGATGCCCGACCCGCTCGACCCCCGCGCCAAGCCGCCGGAAAACGTGATTCCGCCGTCGGTGCTGGCGCTCAACGGGAAGACGGTCTTCCTCAAGGGGTTCATGCTCCCGCTCGACCTCGATGCCAACGGGGTCACCAAGTTCATGCTGAATGCCGCCCTCGACATGTGCTATTTCGGCGCGCCGGTACGCATGAACGACTGGGTGATGGTGACGATGACGGGACCAAAGAAGGCGAAGTTCACCCACCTGCCGACGGCGGTCTGGGGGCAGTTCGAGGTGGGAGAGGAAGTCCGCAACGGGCGCACCGTGAGCATCTACCGACTCGCCGCCATCGACGCGAAGACCGAGAGTTGAGCGCCCCGCACGTCCTCGAGGTCCGTGACCTCCGCAAGAGCTACCGGTCGCCGGAGGGGGAGCACACCCTCGTGGTCGACGTGCCGTCCTTCCGGATGGCGAGTGGCGAGCAGGTTGGCTTGCGCGGGCCCAGTGGGTCGGGGAAGACGACGTTCCTGAACCTGGTCGCGGGTATCCTGCAGGCCGACGGCGGATCGGTGCATGTCGACGGTGGACCCATGACCGGAGTGAGCGAGTCCGCGCGCGATCGACTGCGCGCGGAGCGCATGGGCTACGTCTTCCAGACGTTCAACCTGCTGCAGGGCTACTCGGCGCTCGAGAACGTGGAACTCGGGATGATGTTCGGTCGGGGGGTCGACGGGCGCTACGCCCGCGAGCTGCTGGGGAGGGTGGGGCTGGGTCACCGGCTGCGCTACCGGCCGCGCCAGCTGTCGGTGGGACAGCAGCAGCGCGTGGCCGTCGCGCGCGCGCTGGCCAACCGACCCAAACTTGTCCTTGCCGACGAGCCGACCGGGAACCTCGACCGGGCACATGCCATGGAGGCGCTGGCGCTGATGCGCGAGGTCTGCCGCGAACACGATGCCGCGCTCCTGCTCGTCTCGCACGACCCGGAGGTGCTGGGGCATTTCGCGCGCGTCGACGACCTCGCGCGGCTCAACCGGGCGACGTCGGGTTCGGGCATCACCATGCCGGTCGCGGAGCCGGCGCCGGGCGTCGGGGAACGGGCATGACACGTGGCCTGACACGTGGCCTGACGCGCGGCAGGCCACGCGGCTTGACGCGCGGCATCATGCGGATCGTCCTGCGCTCGTTGCGCCAGCACGCGCTGTCGACGGCCATCACCGTCCTCTCCGTCGCCCTCGCCAGCGGGCTGGTCATGGCCGTCTTCGCCATCAAGCGGCAGTCGTATGAGGCCTTCACGGGGGGACCGGTCGGATTCGACGCGGTGCTCGGCGCTCGGGGCTCGCAGCTGCAGCTGGTGCTCAACACCGTCTTTCACCTGGAGACCTCGCCGGGGAACATCCCGTTCGCGAGCTACACGGCGATCGCCGCCGATCCCGGGGTGGCGCTGGCCGTCCCATACGCTGTCGGTGACAACTTCCACGGGTACCGCGTCGTCGGGACGACGGACGAGCTGTTCACGAAGTTCGAGTACCGGGCCGGGCACAAGCTCGACGTTGCCCCTGGCGGACGCATCTTCACCGCGCAGGAGCGCGGTGCGGTCGTGGGGAGCGTCGTGGCCCGGCAAGTCGGGGTCAAGGTCGGCGACCACATCCGGCCGTACCATGGGCTGCAATTCGACGAGGCGCAGCAGCACGACGACGATTATGAGGTCGTCGGTATCCTCGAACCGTCCAACTCGCCGTCCGACCGCGTCGTGTGGATCCCGATCCTCGGGATCTACCGCATGTCGGGGCATGTGCTGCGAGGCACCGGCAGGACCTTTCGCCCGCACCCGGACTCGCTCATCCCCGAGGAACACCGGGAGGTCAGCGCGGTAATGCTGAAGCTGACCGATCCGACCGCGGGGATCTATCTCGACCAGGCCATCAACCGACAGGGGAAGTCGGCAACGCTGGCGTGGCCGATCGGCCGGGTGATGGCCGACCTCTTCGGAAAGATCGGGTGGGTCAACGAGGTCCTGGCGCTGGTCGCATACCTGGTCGTGGTCGTCGCGGCCGGGTCGATTCTCGCCAGCATCTACAACACCATGAACGAACGACGGCGGGAGTTCGCGATCCTTCGCTCGCTGGGCGCCCGTCGCGGGACGGTGTTCTCCGCGATCGTGCTCGAATCAACGACCATCACCGTTCTCGGGGTCCTGGTGGGCTACGTGGTGTACGCGGCAATCCTTGGTGCGGCGTTCGTCGCGGTGCGGGCGCAGACGGGCGTTGTGCTCGATGCGTGGCGATACGATCCCGCGTTGCTCCTCACGCCGATGGGGATGTGCGTGCTCGGGGCGCTCGCGGGGTTGGTTCCGGCGTTCAAGGCCTATCGCACGGACGTTGCGAGCAACCTGATGCCGAACTCCTGAGCCCCATCGCCCCGCGTCGATGCCGTCGCAGGTAACCCGTGTCGTCCTCCGCTCGTCGAGCGGTTGGGCAGTCCTGGTCCGATACTCCGCCGCCGATTGCGGTTCACGCCGCGCACGGCACCTTCCACCGTCGTCCCGATCGCACGACCTGCCGAACGAGGAACTTGCACATGCACCTGTCCGCCCCGCTCCCATCGCGACCGAGCTGTGCGCTTGGCTCCGCGGCCCGGATGGTCGCACTCACCTGCACGGTGCTGGCGCTCGCGGCGTGCGGCGGCGGTGAGCCTTCCACGGCCGACAGCGCGCAGGCGGCCGGAGAGGGTCCCGTGGCCTCGGCCGCGATGACCGCGCCGCACGGTGGCATGCTGGTCGAACTGGGGAATCGTGTGGCGCATGTGGAGTTTGTCCTCGATACCACCCGCGGAATCCTCACGGCCTATGTGCTCGACGCCACCGCCCGGCAGCCGTTGCGGCTGACGCAGGGGCGGCTTGACCTGACCATGTTCGACCTGGTGGAGGGGAATCCCGAGGTCGTCACGGTCCTCGCCGGCAAGGCCAACCCGCGCACCGAGGAGACGTACGACAACACCTCGGTCTTCATCGGGTTCGTCCCGCAGCTTGCCGGTCGGGGTCAGTTTCGGGCATCGCTGCAACGCGTCGAGATCGCGGGGCAGGTCTTCACCGATGTGCCCGTGTCCTATCCCGCCACCGCCCGTACCTGACCGGTCCCTCGGTGTTCATCCCCTTCGCGCTGCTCGCCGAGCCATTTTCAATCGCCAGCCTCGGCGAGCGATGGACGTACCTCACGCTGGGGATCTCCTCCATCCTGACCGAGGAACTCGCCCCGCTCCTGGGTGGGTTCGCGGCCGAGCAGGGGCATGTGCGTCTGACGGGAGTCATCCTCGCCTGTGCCACCGGCGTCTTCGCGCTCTCGGCGGTGCTGTACTTCGTGGGACGGTGGCGCGCCGGGTGGGTGCGGCTCAAGCTGCGCAGGTCGCCGCCGATCGTGAAGCGACTGCTGCGGGCCATGCGATGGAGTCCGTGGCGCAGCACACTGCTGGCGCGGATCGCGTTCGGCGGACGCATCGCGCTCCCGCTGGCCTGCGGCGCGGCGCGTGTGCCGCCGTGGATCTTCTTCACCGGAACCGCCGTCGCGTCGCTCGTGTGGGCGGCCACGCTCGCGGGGCTCGGCTGGGCGTTCGGCGAGGGCGCGGTGCTCGTGCTCGGCGAGGTGCGCCGCTATGAGGGCGTCGTGATGGCGGTGCTCGTGTTGCTCGGCGGCGCGTGCTATTGGTGGCTGCGCAACCGCACGCGCATGCGCTCGGCCGAGGCAGAAGCGCGCGAGGACTCGGCCTGATTCCGCGACTACGGTTCGCGGGGCGCGAGGACTGACCGCACCGCGCTGGCCAGCGCGTCGGGGCCGAACGGCTTGGACAGGACGATGGTCGCCCCGAGGTCGCTCGCTGAGTCGAGGGCGAGGAACGAGGCGCGCGAATCGCCGCCCGACACCGCCACGATGCGGACGTCCGGATCGCGGCTCCTGAGGGCCAGGATCGTCTCGATCCCGTCCACGTTAGGCATGTGGACGTCGGTGACGACGGCGTCGGGACGCGTCGCATCCCACAGCGCCAGTCCCTCGGCGCCATCCTTGGCGACGTCGACCTCGTATCCGAGTTGGCGAAGCGCGCGCGCCATCACGTCGCGCATCGCCTGGTCGTCCTCGATGATCAGTATGTGCGTCATATCCATCTGAGCGAGCTGGTGCGCGTGCGTCGTGCGGCCGTGATCGCGCCGAGGCACGCGGGCAATCTATGGACTGCACCAGTCTCGCGTGTCATGCGGCATCGGTGGACGCAATCGGATACTCATCCGTCTTGATCGGCGAGCGCGACGGCGGACCTGCCGCGCCGAAGGTGACGATGAGCGCCACCGCACCGACGATGACGGCTGATGCGAGGAGAATGCGCGGCGTGAGAGACTCGCCGGCGACCAGCCAGCCGAGCAGGACGGCCACGACGGGATTCACGTACGCGTAGGTGGAGACGCGCGCCGCCGTGGTGACCGTCAGCAGGTACATGTACGCCGAGAAGGCGACCAGCGAGCCGAAGGTCACGAGGTACAGGAAGGCCCACCATGCGACGGCCGGCGTGGCCGAGATGGAGAAGCCGCGCCACTGACCGGTGACGGCCGCGACGACGGTGAGCACCCCGCCGCCACAGAGCATCTGCATTCCGCTCAGGAGTTGCGGCGAGCTGGGACGTGGGGCGTGCCGCGCGTAGAGCGAGCCGGCCGACCAGATCGCCGAGCCGACGATCACGACGAGTGCGGCGCGAACGTCGAGGCCACCCTCGCCCCGCAGCGACCCCGGACCGACGAGGATCACGAGGCCGCACAGTCCGGCCAGCAGCCCGATCGTGACGCCGACGGTGGGACGCCGGTCGCGCTGTCCCCTCCAGTCGAACAGGATCATCCAGCACGGGGTGATCGCCACCAGGAGCGACGCCACGCCCGATGGGATGTACTGCTCGGACCACGCCACCGCCGCGTTGGACACCATGAGCATGGTGCCCACGATGGCCGCCGAGCGCCAGTGCACGTCTCGCGGAGGGTGCTGGCCGCGCGCGCGTCCGTAGGCGTAGAGGATCGCGCCGGCGAGCAGGAAGCGCACCCCGGCCATGCCTAACGGTGGGATCGAGGCGACCGCGTACTTGATGAAGAGGTACGTCGAGCCCCACAACAGGTAGACCGCAGCGAAGGCGAGGGCGATGCGGGAGCGCGGGGCGTCGTTCATCGCCAGCGAAAGAGGCGCAGCGCCAGGACGAAGGAGAGCACGAGCCACGCCGCCATGATGCCCAGCTCGCCGGACAACGCCGCGAGCCCGCTCCCCTGGAGCATGCTGGCGCGCATGGCGTCGACCACCGCCGTCAGCGGCAGCGCCTGCACCACGGGCTGCACGGCGGCGGGGAAGTTGGTGGCCGCGAAGAAGACGCCCGAGGCGACCCACATGGGGAGCATCACGAAGTTCATCAGCCCCGACGCGCCCTCGAGCGTGCGCGCGCGCGAGGCGATCAGGAGACCGATGGCGCCGAACATCAGCGTGTCGACCACGCACACGATGGCGAACGCCCCCAGCGACCCGCGCATGGGAACGCCGAAGACCAGGACGCCGAAGGCGACGACGACGAGGACCTCGACCACCATCATGGCGAGGCGCATCACGAGGTACGACAGGAGGTACTGGGCCCGGGACATCGGCGTGGCGATGAAGCGCTTGAGCAGCTTCTTGCGCCGTGCGTCGACAATGCCGAATCCCAGCCCCCAGATGCCGCCCCCCATCAGGTTCATCGCCAGGAGCCCTGGCAGGACGAAGTCGATGTAGCGCGAGCCGCGTTCGCTCACCAGCGCTTCGCGGACGGTCACCGGGTCCACCTGTCCCGCGGCTCGCTGCAGGGCCCGGTCGACGACCAAGCGGGCGGTCCGCGCCTCGGGGCGCGCGGCGTCGTAACGATACTCGGCCGTTGCGCCTGCTCCCGGCACGACCAGCAGGGCGATGCGCCCGATGCGGAGCGCCGTCGCCGCGGCGGTGTCATCCAGTTGCTCGACGGCGAGCGAGGAGTCGCGCCCGAGGGCACTCGCGATCGAATCGGCCGCGGGCGCGCCGGCGAGGACGGCGATGTGGGACACCTCCGCCGGCCGCGAGCGGAACGCGATGCCGAGCCCGGTCGCCAGCAGGAGCGGGAAGACGAAGGTCCAGAAGACCGCCTCCGGCTCGCGATAGAACTCCCGAAACCGGACCAGCGTCAGCTGCAACATCGGCGACAGCCGTGCCGCTGCAGCTGCCGGCGGCGCGGCGTCCCGGGAATCGGGGGGGGCGGCCGGGCGCGTTGAGCGGGAGGTGCGCGAGGTGCTCATGTCAGGTATCCCGCAGGTGACGGCCGGTGAGCGAGACGAAGACGTCCTCGAGCGTCGGGGAGTGCGTGCGCAGCTCGGTGAGGGTCAGGCCGTGGCGGGCGATGAGCGCCAGCAACGCGGGGATGGTCTCATGCGATGCGCTCACCTGCAGTGCATGGAGGGCGCCGTCGACGCGGGTGCGCAGGACGCCCGGCAGCTCGGCCACGTCCCGCTCCTCCAGGCGCTCTCCCTCACCGACCGCACACTCGACCACCTGTTCCGCGCCTAACGAACGGATCAGCGACCGCGGCGTCCCCAGCGCGATCACCTGCCCCCGGTCGACGATGGCGATCCGGTCGCACAGCCGTTCCGCCTCATCCATGTAGTGCGTGGTCAGGATGATGGTCGTGCCGTCCTGGCGTAGCTGCTCCACCAGCTCCCACAGCTGCCGGCGCGACTGCGGGTCGAGCCCCGTGGTCGGTTCGTCGAGAAAGACGAGGTCGGGGTCGCCCGCCAGCGCACAGGCGACCGACAGCCGTTGCTTCTGCCCCCCCGAGAGCGCGTTCACCCGGGCGTTGCGCTTCTCCTCCAGCTGCACCCGGGCAATGATCGTCTCCACCGACGGCCCCTCGCGGTAGAACGAGCGGAAGAGCCGCACGGTCTCGGCGACCGTCAACTTGTCGGCAAACTGGGTCTCTTGCAGCTGCACGCCGAGCCGCTGGCGCAGCGCGGCCTCGTCGGTGCGCCAGCGCTGCCCCAGCACGAGCACCTCGCCGTCGTCGGGGTCGAGCAGCCCCTCGCAGATCTCGATCGTGGTCGTCTTGCCCGCCCCGTTGGGGCCGAGCAGGCCGAAGCACTCCCCGGCGGGCACCTGCAGGTCCAGCCCGTCCACGGCGACGACGTCGCCGTAGCGCTTGCGCAGGGCGCGCACGTCGAGGGCGAGCGAGGGCATGGGATGGGGGACGGGGGACGGGGGACGGGAGTCGGGAGAATGTAGCGGGTTCGGGGGCTCCCGCGGTCACCGCGTTCGCGTCGCTGGCTCGACCGACGCTCCCGTCCGGAACTCCGGTCGCCTCGTGCGCCCTCTTCCGTCTGGCGAAACATTGGCGCGGCGGGGTCGTAGAAGTTCGTGTCGCTTCCTTCTTCGAGGAGTTCGTTGCATGCTCGCTGTCCTTTCCCTCGCCTTCGCCCTGCAGCAGGTCACCGTGCGGGTCGGGGCGCCTAGCGAGCAGGAGCGGGCCGACAGCATCAAGCGACAGATGACGCGCGACTCGATCCGCTACGAGGCGATCGAGCGGGGGCGCGACCGCGACCTGCGTCCCGTGCGGCGCATTCCGCTGACGCCGGCGCTCGAGGCGAGCGCCTTTCTCGACCCGGCCGCCCGCACCCTGCTGTTGCGGGCCCGCGACGCGCGGCTGCGCCAGGACTCGTCGCTGCTGAATTACGATGCCAAGGCCTACCAGCGCCTATCGGTCGGGATGGGCTTTCGCGCCGTCGGCCGGCAGCGGCTCCTGTTCCGCACCGAGACCGCCTCACGCGTGCGCTGGTCGCGCGCGGGTGGAGTGCACATCGACCTGAATGGGGCGCGAACGGTGTTTCCCGCGGCCAAGGACGAGGCCGGGGAGGTGTCCCTCGACGAGGCGACGCCGATCCCGTACTACCCGGGGCGCGAGGCGCTGTGGGTCGGGTCGGGGACGGCGCGCGCCGAGGTCGACGAGAACGAGCTCGTCCATCCGATCGCGTTAGGCGCGGAGGCGTACTATCGGTACGCCACGGGCGACTCGCTCACGATCACGCTGTCCGACGGCAAGGTCATCCGGTTGCGCGAACTGCGCATCGAGCCGCGCCGCCCGGAATGGAAGCTCTCCGTCGGCTCCTTCTGGTTCGACGTGGAGTCGGGGCAGCTCGTGCGTGCGGTGTACCGCCTCGCCGTCCCGCTCGACATCTGGAGCCTCGTCGACGAGGAGACCAAGCGCGACCTGGCCGAAGCCAAGGCGCGCGGCGAGAAGCGCAACGCCGATGACGACGCCCCCGGCTGGGTGAAGGGGATGCTCTCGCCGATGCAGGCCTCGCTCGAGGCGGTGACGATCGAGTACGGCCTCTTCGGCGGGCGCTTCTGGTTGCCGCGTGCCCAATACGCCGAGGGGTGGGCGCGCGCGTCGTTCATGCGCATCCCGTTCAAGATGGAGGAGGGGTTCAAGTACGCGAGCGTCAACGGCACCGACTCCATGCCCACGGTTCCCGTGGCGATGACCCGGCGCCAGCTGCGCGACTCGCTCTTTGGTGGCGACACCACGCGCTGGAGCCAGCTCAACGCCGAGCAGCGTCGTGAGCGCATCGCCGTCCTCGTGCGGGCGGATTCGGTGCGACGGGCACGAACGGAAGAGGCTCGCGTGCGCGACTGCGCGGCGACGGGACATCATACGCGGGTCGACACACGGTCCGATACGCGCGACGAACACCAGCTGGTCACCGCCGTGCGCGTGCCGTGCGACATCAAGGTGCTGGCCGATTCACCCGACCTTCCTCCCTCGATCTACGAACCGGGGGAAGAACTGTTCGGGACGTCGCAGCGTGATGAGCTGCTCAAGTCACTGGACTTCTCGTTGCAACCCGGCTGGGCCCCCATGCCCGTGCAGCTGACCTGGGGACTGAGCCAGTGGCGCTACAACCGCGTGGAAGGACTCTCGCTCGGCGCGCTGGCGCGGCAGCAACTGGGGCGCGGCTACGCGTGGGACGCGACCGCGCGACTCGGGACCGGCGACAGGACGCCGAATGCCGAACTGGGGGTGACACGCACCAACGGGCGCATGAGCTGGCGACTCGCGGGCTATCACCGGCTCGCCGTGGCCAATGATGACTGGGGATCGCCGCTCTCGTTTGGCGCGTCGCTGGGAGCGCTGCTGTACGGCCGCGACGAGGGCTACTACTATCGCGCGACCGGAATGCAGCTGACGAGGTCCCTCGCGCGCGGCGGCGGGCCGACGACTCGCCTGTTCGTCGAGCGCCACCACGACGTCTCGTCCGATGGTCGGTTCAACGTGTCGCGGGCGCTGGGCGGCGGCAGCGAGTTCTTCCCGAACATCCGCGCCGTCGACGCCACGGTGGCCGGCGTGGCGCTGCGCGACCAGCGGTCGGTCGGCATCGATCCGCGAGGGGCCAGGTTGTTGAGCGACGTGCGCCTCGAGGGAGGGTGGGCGGCGTACGATAGCGCCGACGCCTCGCTGTCGCGGGCCTATGGTCGTGCCGCGGCGGAGGTGACGGTCAGTCACGGGCTGGGCGGGGCGCTGACCGGCGCGCTGACCCTCGGCGGTGGCATCAGCCGAAACGCGCCGCTTCCGCAGCGCGGATTCTACCTCGGGGGATCGCAGACCGTGCGCGGCCAGCTGCTGGGGGCAGCAGGCGGCCTCACCGGCGGCGAGGCCTACTGGCTGACTCGTGCCGAGCTGGCGCTCAACCGCGAGGTGGTGCGCCCGGTGCTGTTCGGCGACCTGGGGTGGGCCGGACGTCGCGCCGACTGGCGGACTCCCGGACGTCCGATCAGCGGTGCCGGCGTCGGCCTGTCGGTGCTCGATGGGCTCGTCAGGCTCGACCTCGCGCGCGGCATCTACCCCCGCCAGAAGATGCGCCTCGACCTCTACGTGGAAGCGCGCTTTTAGGGGCCGCCCACACGCGCGCCGCGGCCACGTGCCAGCGCCGGGCGCGAAGGCGCCGGCGACGATCGGCGAGATGGATTACAGATCCCGGATACGCACGCCAGACAGCCGAGCGCATGGGCCCAGCGACACGCGGTCGAGGCGCGTGGCGCGCGTGGTCCATGCACCTTGCCAGCAGCGGCATGCCCTGCCACATTCAGCGCGCGCAATCACCTCGGCGCGTTAGGCGACGTCGTCCAGTGGCGGAGAACCAGCATCATGTGGGTAGACTTCAAGAAGTTCCTCGAGAAGGCCAATGTCGTGGGCCTCGCGCTCGCCGTGATCGTGGGCGGGGCTGCCTCGGCGATCGTCAAGGCCATGAGCGACGACTTCCTCATGCCGATCATCGGCGCCGTGCTCCCCGGCGGCGACTGGCGAACCTACACACTGGATGTCGGCTCGATCCAGTTCGGGGTCGGTGACTTCGCCGGCGCATTCCTGAACTTCGCGATCATCTCCTTCGTCGCGTACCAGATTGCGAAGGTCTTCGTCAAGCCCGACCCGCCGGCCGCGCCAACCAAGGCGTGCCAGTACTGCCTCAGCTCAATACCGGCCGCCGCCACCCGCTGCGGACACTGCACCTCAGCACTCTGACCGGGCGCGGCCCGGCCAAGGGGGATCGCCGTCGGTGGTCCCCCGCGGCCGGGGCGCGTCGCGCGTCGGCTCGCGCGTCGGCATGAGAGCCGGCATGAGAGCCGCAGGCAAGCCAGCAGGAGCGTCCGCTGCGTAGCCGGCGGCCGCCCGTCAGCTACACGGTGATTGTCCCCTCGCAGACCAGCACCGCCTCGCCACCAACGCGCACCGCGGTGATCGCGCCGCCGGACTTGTCGCAGGCCACGTGCAGCAGGCTCGGTCGCCCCATCTCGTACCCCTGTTCCACGATCCAGCGCAGCGTTCCGCCCGCCGTGGCGCTGCGCATCCCCAGGTAGCCGCCTAACGCGGCACAGGCCGACCCGGTGGCCGGGTCCTCGGGGACCGATTCGCCCGGTGCGAACATGCGCGCCCGCACCTGGTGCGCCGGGTCCTCGGCGTCCATGGCGAACACCATCACCATCGATGCCGCCGTGGGCGCGAGCGTCGACTCCCAGAGGTCGAGCCGGAGGCGCGCGCGACGCACCGCGTCGCGCGAACGCACCGGAACGAAGGTGAAGGGGAGGCCACAGGTGACCGCCTGCGGATGAAAGCTCCCGCCGAGCATGTCGTCCGCGCCGAGCGAGAGCATCGGCGCGAGCTGCTCGGCCGATGGTGCCGGGGGGAGCACCTCGGGGAGCTTGGCCACCGACAGCTCGGCGAAGCTCGGCACCCCGCCGACGCGTCGGATCGTGACCGGGACGGGTCCGACGCCTTCCTCGAAGACGATTCGTGTTTCATCCGCGTCGAGCGGGATCGCCCCCGTGGCCGCCAGCACCAACGCTGAGCCGACCGTCGGGTGCCCGGCGAACGGTACCTCGCCGCCAGGGGTGAAGATGCGCACCCGGCGCGTGTGCCGCGGATCGTCCGGCGGGAGGATGAACGTCGACTCCGAGTAGTTGAACTCCCGGGTGATGGCGTGCATCTCCTCGGTCGTCAGCCCGCGCGCATCCGGCAGCACGGCGAGCGGGTTGCCGCCGAAGCGGCGCGAGGTGAAGACGTCGGTGGTGAGGTACGAGTAGCGGCGCACGGGGAAAGTCAGAGGGGGACGGGGGACGGGGGACGGGGGACGGGAGTGCGAGCGGCCGTGCCGCTCGCGGGAAGGGGGCAACATCCCGGAGTGAGCCGCCGACGCGCAACGCGCGTCGGCACTCCCGTCTCCCGTCCCCCGTCCCCCGTCCGTCCAATCACTCTTCGCCCATAAACGGATATCGATATTCCACTGGCGGGACAAACGTCTCCTTGATCGAGCGCGGGCTCACCCAGCGCAGCAGGTTCAGCTTCGACCCCGCCTTGTCGTTCGTCCCCGACGCGCGCGAGCCGCCAAACGGCTGTTGGCCCACCACCGCCCCGGTGCACTTGTCGTTGATGTAGAAGTTGCCGGCGGCATTGCGCAGCGTCACCATCGCCTCGCGCACCGCGTGCCGGTCGTTGGAGAAGACGGCGCCGGTCAGGGCGTACGGCGACGTGCGGTCAACGGTCTCCAGCATCTCCAGCCACTTGTCGTCGTCGTACACGAAGACCGTGAGCACGGGGCCGAAGATCTCCTCGCACATCAGGCGGTAGTCGGCCGACGGCGCCTGGACCAGCGTGGGCTCGATGAAGTAGCCGTCGTCGCCGCGCGCGCCGCCACCGGCGATGATCGTGGCGTTCTGCTTGGCGTCGGCCAGGTAGCTCGAGATCTTGTCGAAGGCCTTCTTGTCGATCACCGCGCCCATGAAGTTCCGGAAGTCGCGCGTGTCGCCCATTCGGATGTCGGCGATAATGGCCAGCGCAGCATCGCGCACGGCCGGCCAGAGCGACTTCGGCACGTACGCGCGGCTCGCCGCCGAGCACTTCTGCCCCTGGTACTCGTATGCCCCGCGCACCAGGCCGACCGCGAACGCCTGGGCATCGGCCGAGGGGTGGGCGATCATGAAGTCCTTGCCACCGGTCTCGCCGACGATGCGCGGATACGTCCGGTAGTTGGACATGTTGCCGCCGATCGTCTTCCACATGGAGTTGAAGACGCCGGTGCTCCCGGTGAAGTGCACGCCGGCCAAGTCACGATGGGACAGGACCTTGTCGCTGATCATGACCGGGTCGCCCGGGACGAAGTTGATCACCCCGGGCGGTAGCCCGGCCTCTTCCAGCACCTTCATGACGTAGTAGCTGGAGAGCATGGCGGTCGCCGCGGGCTTCCAGACCACGCCGTTGCCCATGAGTGCGGGCGAACCGGACAGGTTGCCGCCGATGGCCGTGAAGTTGAACGGCGAAATGGCGTAGACGAACCCTTCGAGGGCCCGAAAATCGGACATGTTCCACACGCCGGCGCTGGACATCGGCTGCTCGTGGTAGATCTCCTGCGCGTAGACGGTGTTCAGGCGCCAGAAGTCGATCAGCTCGCAGGCCGCGTCGATCTCCGACTGGTACACGGTCTTGGACTGGCCCAGCATGGTGGCTGCGTTGACCGTGTCACGCCACGGGCCGGCCAGCAGGTCGGCGGCCTTCAGGAAGACCGCAGCGCGATCTTCCCAGCTCCACTGCGACCACTCCCGCTGCGCCTCGACGGACGCCGCGATCGCCTGCTCGACCAATCCCGGGTTGGCCTTGTGGTAATCGGCCAGGATGTGCGCGTGCTTGTGCGGCATGACCGAATGACCGAGGTCACCCGTGCGGAACTCCTTGCCCCCGATGATGATCGGGATCTCCACTCGTTCGGCGGCCATGGTGTCCAGGCGCTTCTTGAGCGAGGCCTTTTCGGCCGACCCTGGCGCGTAGGAGCGGATCGGCTCGTTCGCCGTGGGAGGGATGCGGCGGACACCGTTGAAGCCTGCCGCGCCGGGGCGCTGGGCCGAGTCGGTCATGGGAACCTTGGGGGCGGTGAAATGGTCTGTAGAAGGCTGGGTCGCGTGAAACGCGCCCGGCGCAAGATAGTCCATGGAAAAACGGGCGCCAACGCGATGTAGGGATCGCGCCCTCCGCGCAGTGTCCAGTAGCTTACCTGTCCGTTTCTCCCTGTACCGAGGCGTTGCATGCGTGGATTTCGCTGGATGTCGGTGGGGCCGATGGCGGCCATGGTGACGACGAGCCTGCTGCTCTCGGCGTGCAGCGGTGGCGACTCGTCCGGTCCCCCGAAAGTGGCCTCGCTGTCGGTGACTTCGTTGACGCCGCAGCTCGAGGTGGGGGCGACCATCCAGCTCTCCGCCTCGCCGCGGGATGCGAAGGGGAACCCGTTGACTGGTCGCGTGGTGACGTGGAGCTCGTCTTCCCTCGCGATCGCAACCGTCACCAGCACCGGCATCGTCAGCGGCGTCAGTCCCGGTCCGGCGACCGTGACCGCGACGTCGGAGGGCGTGACCGGCACCCTGACGATCACCGTGCTCCCCATCCCGGTCCAGTCAGTCTACATCGACAACCGCAGTCCCAGCGTTAGGCAGGGGTCCACGGCCCAGCTTATCGCCATCGCGCAGGACGCCATCGGGCGCACCCTCAGCGACCGCCCGATCAATTGGTCGAGCGCCACCCCCGCGATTGCGACGGTCTCGCAGCAGGGGCTGGTCACGGGGCTCACCGTCGGGACGACGTTCATCCGCGCCACCAGCGAAGGGAAGATCGACTCGGTTCCGATGCTCGTGCGGTCGCTGAACGCACCGACGATCACCGGGACAGGGCCGGCGACATGGGTCCCGCTCGGGCCGGCCACCATTACCGGCACCAACTTCGCCAACGACATCGGCGGCAACGAGGTCCTCGTCAACGGGGCGCGCGCCACCGTCACCGCCGCGACGACGACCAGCCTGACCCTTACCGTCCCATCGATCACTGCGCTCCCGTGCTCGCCGACGGGGCCGGTTCCCATTTCCGTCTCCGTCGGCGGCGATGCCGTCACCTCGACGGCCAACCTGTCGATGGCGACGGCGCGCCAGCTCGCGATCGGGCAGTCGATGCTGCTGACGTCACCGGCGGACCTGGCCTGCAACGAATTCGGCGCCACGGGTGGGACCTACGTGGTGACGGCGTTCAATGCGTCGACCTCGGTGGCCCAGGCGGCGTCGTTCCAGCTGGCGGGGGCGGCTCGCGTCGCGGCGACGTCGGCCAGCCTCGCTCCCGCTGCCGTACATGCGTATGCCGCGCCTCGCGTGGCGTCGATCGGCCCGATCGCCGTGCAGGGACGATCGCTCGAAGATCGCCTGGCCGTCGGACACGCCGCGGCGCTGGACGCCAGCGTGTCCTTCATGAAGAGCCACCCCAACATGCGGCGCAGCATGGCGGCGAAGCGTGCGCGGGAGCGCGCCGCCTTCGGCCGCGCGGCCACGCCGGGGGCGAACGCAGCCCTCGCGGTGGACAATGTCCCGACGGTGGGCGACCTGGGCTGGCGCCGCATGATGAAGACGTTCGGCAACTACAACACGTTCGACTCGGTGCGCACGCGCGTCGTGTACGTGGGGCCCAAGCTCATCATCATGGAGGACTCGCTCTCCCCGCTCGCCGGCACGATGGACAACGAGTACGTGGCGATCGGGACCGAGTTCGATCGCGACATGTTCGGCTACCTGTCCAACTTCGGCGACCCGCTGGTCCTGGATTCGGAGTACGACAACAACGGTCGGGTCATCGCCATCTTCTCCAAGAAGGTGAACGACTACACCATCGGGAGCGGCGGAAGCCTGCTGGGCTTCGTGACGTCCTGTGATTTCTCGCCGCAAACCGACCCCGTTCCGGGCAATGCCTGCGTCCCAAGCAACGAGGGGGAGTATTTCTACGCCTTCGTCCCCAACCCGTCGGGCACGGGGAACGGCAACTGGTCGCTGGAGAGCTGGCGCCACTATGTGCGCGGTACGCTGCTGCACGAGTTCAAGCACGTGGTGATGTTCGCGGAACGCATCAGCCGGGACGCCAGCTTCGCCGAGGAGTCGTGGCTGGAGGAGGCGACGGCGCAGATGGCCACGGAGTTGTGGGCGCGCAAGCTGTACTCCAACAAGCCACAGCGCTCCGACATCACCTGGAACGATGGCCTGATCTGCGACTACGTGCGACCGGGCGATGCGCGCTGCGCCGACCCCGTGGAGGCAATCGGCCACCACATGGGCTTCCTGTACCGGCACTATGCCTCGAACGAGTCCAAGTCGCTCATCAACAACGGCGACAACGTGATCTACGGCAGTTCGTGGTCGTTCGCCCGCTGGGTGACCGACACCTACGGCGGCGCGGATGAAGGGACGTTCCTGCGCTCGCTGGTGCAACAACAGAACGAGCGCGGCCTGGTCAACATCCAGAATCGCACGGGCAGGACGTGGCCCGAGCTGCTGGGCTACTTCTCGCTGGCGTCGGCCTCGGACAACTATCCCGGGGGCACGATCACCGATGCCCGCGCCCGACTCCAGAGCTGGAACACGCGCGACATCT
>Ga0138256_10000752_pt1 | contig 34815 bp, 29 predicted proteins | sample KNB2016incub_MG_FD_105486 | JGI IMG/M metagenome (GOLD analysis project Ga0138256, IMG submission 105486) | Active sludge microbial communities from wastewater in Klosterneuburg, Austria - KNB2014incub_MG | ecosystem: Engineered > WWTP > Activated sludge > Unclassified | place: Austria... | reverse complement strand
AGCGTCGTCGCCAATGGCTGGATGTGAGTACCGTCGTAATTCGATCGCAAGGAGCCACTTTGCGGACGTTCCATCATGAGGATCTGCGGCGACCGCCCTCCGTAGTCAAACATGGCCATCTCGCCGTCATCGATCGCAAACTCACGCGAAGAAATCTGCCGCAGAGCCGGCTGGAGGCTGGCGATCTCGGCATCTGACACGGAATCCCTGGTCGCCCAAGCCTGAATACTGCCCGAGGCGAGTTTGTGCCCATGCCAGCCCTGAGCCAGCGGCGTCAATACATCGTCAAAAGCTTGTCTTCGTTTGGAAGTGTCACCGGCGTTGGACCATGCCTTATGATCGATTTCAAAGACGCGAACCTGATAGCGCACGTTATGGACTTCATTGACAGCGGCATTTTCAGCCACGATGCGCGGCGTCAGCTGTACGAACTGCGTCAATTTCGATTCGCTGGTGCCGTTGGCAACCAGTAATTGCTGACCGGCCTGCAGCTCTGCGATCAGCGACACGACCTGCGTGGTGATAGACACCGCATCAGTGCCAGTGCCCTCGGCGTCGGTTGCATCATCATGCGTCGCGTTTTCTAAGCGAACATCCATCACGATCAGGCCATTCGAATCAAGCAGTGGCAGGATCGTGAGCCTGGTCCCACTCCCGCCGAGTTGACCGGCAACCTGCGTTTCGCCGACGGTGACAGTCGCCTCGCTCCAAACCTGCGTTCTCATAACTGGGCGCGACAGCACAGTACAAGCCGATCCGAATTCCGTCTGCATCAGATCAAGGGCCAGGGGCTCCGTGCGAACCGCGCCGGCGCGTTACGGTTGTTCGGAGACGTCCAGGAACTTGAAGCCGTTTCGCTTTAGCAATTCAGCGACGGGTGTTTTCGAGTCGTCTGAATGTTTCGCCAGATCGACCGCGTAGATCACCGCGTCAATCTGAACCTGCGGCACGGATGCGTCCTGAAACTGGAATGAAGTGGCTTGCGGCGCTGGCGGTGCCGTTATTGCTGCCGTCACCGTTTCCGGCGGATCAGCTTTGATTGTCGTACAGCACAGCAGTGCCCATGCGACTCCGAGCGACAACGACATCTTCATCCAGCGTGACATGGCGATTCCTTTCCGTGGAATTCGAGTTTGGATCGGCGACAGTGTAGCGAATCCCGGATTCTGCGCGAAATGAAGTGCGCTGGCTGGAAATCGATGATTCAATCGACTCACGGATGTCTTCGGCAAGTTTGGCAACCCACACAGGCCCGCAGCCTCCTGGATGCCATACTGAAACACTGCGATTCGACCCAACGGGCCTCAACATGCCAGCCTGGGGCAATGCCGTGAAGGATTTTGTCGTGTGTTTTCGGGCCAAAGGCCCATCAATTCCAATAGCCTGGGCCATCGGCCCAGGTCAGTGAGTCTCCCGTGTTCCAAAGCCCCAAGCGGGGCGGCAATTCGATGAAAACGCATCGAATTGTCGGCCCGTTGGGCCTTCGTCAATAATCAATCGACCGTTACCAGGGCCGATGGCCCTGGCTATTGGAACAAATGGCCCGTTGGGCCGGAACCGCAGGGAATCGCATCGTTGTTGTGTCTTCTCGTTTTGCAATCCGCTCAATTTTACTACATTTTGCGGGCAAAAATCCTGACAGGCGTTGCACGTGAAGTGCGATACAAAACAGTCAACTTGGGGCGGCGTTCATCCGCATTCGCGGATTCTCTTGCCCCAGGCTGATTTGTGCGAGCCTTTCAGGCTCAATCACAGCACCTGCTGCGTCCCCTAAAATGCAACACATTTTCAGCACATCGGTAACCGCGCACTTTATTTCGAGTAGAACTTGCTGTTCGCTGCGGGCATGTGAGCGTTGCAGTCGCTAAAATCCTCAGCCACACGGATCTCCATCGCGTTCGCACTAGTCCACTGTTACTCATGCATTTACGGGTGGCCTGGGTTGGAGAGCGAGAGCTCGAAACCCCGGGGTTTCCTTCGCTCCGCTCAGTCCAACCCCGGCCACGCGATCCATCATTCCAACTGTGACAGAGCACAACGGTGATCCGTGAAAACTGTGTTCCGCTTCCTTCCGACAGGACGTCCTGTGTTTCGCTTCATCCATGCCGCCGACATTCATCTCGACAGTCCCTTACGCGGACTGGAGGCATATCCCGGCGCGCCGGTCGAGCGACTGCGGATCGCCACTCGGCAGGCGTTCGACAGAGTTGTCGAAATCTGTCTGGAGGAATGCGTCGATTTTCTGATCGTCGCGGGTGACCTGTTCGACACCGAGGTCAAGGATTTCAACGCGGCACTCGCGGCGGCGACTCAGTTACGACGACTGAAGGACGCCGACATTCTGGTTTACCTGATTCTCGGCAACCATGATTCACGGGAGGAATCGACGCGTCATGTGCCGTGGCCGGACAACGTAAAACTCTTTGATCACAAACGCCCCGAAACTGTGCGGCATCCGACGTTGCCCGTGGCATTGCACGGGATGAGTTATCCGAAACGCGAAGTGACCGAAAATCTTGTTCCCGGTTATCCGCCTCCGGTGCCGGAATGCTTCAACATTGGTTTGTTGCACACAAATGTGGGCGGAAATTCCCAACATGCGGCTTACGCGCCGTGCTCGATTCAGGAACTTGCGGCAAAGGGTTACGACTACTGGGCGCTGGGTCATGTTCACGACTTCGCAGTGCTCCACGAGCGACCGCATATTGTTTACTCAGGCAACACGCAGGGACGGCACGCGCGCGAGATCGGTCCTAAAGGCTGTCTGCTGGTGACGGTCAATGACGTGAGTGGTGGTGAAGTAAGCAGCGTTGAATTTCGCGAGACTGATATTATTCGCTGGCATCGGGAGACGATTCCACTGCAATCCGGTGACGATCAAGATGCGTTGATTGAAACGACTCGAAACCATCTGCGCGAAATTGTCGCCGCTGCAGACGGTCGACTTTCCGCCGTGCGGCTCGAATACACCGGTCGGTGCGCGGTTCATGCTCAGCTTGCCAAAGATGCGTCGAGGCAGCAATTGGTCACCGATGTGCGCGCCCTCGCGTCCGATTTCGGTGACGATGTTTGGATCGAAAAAATCAAGCTCCACACTCAGTCGCCGCTGGACATGGACGCCTTGCGCGAGCGACAGGATCTGATTGGACAATTATTGCGAGACATCGGTGTCGTCGTCGCAACCCCGCAGTCACTCATGGATCTGTCCGAGGTTCAGGACTTCTCCGCGAAAGTGGCGTCGGAACTGGCACATGTCGGCGAAGGCGATGATGCGTTCAGTCTCGACGATCCCGTTCGTCAGATCGGCTGGCTGCGTGACGCGGAGGCGTTGTTGCTCAGTCATCTGATTCAAGAGAGCGGGAGCCCGTCATGAAGATTCGGCAACTGCATATTAACCGCTTCGGTCATTTCACGGACCGCGACCTCGTGTTTCAAGGTGATGGGCTGCAGGTCATCTACGGACCAAACGAGGCCGGGAAGACGACTCTGCTAGAATTTCTACGCGGGTTGCTGTTCGACTTTCCTGCCCGTACGCCCTACGACTTCGGTGGACAGGGTGAGATGGCCGGCGTCGCGACGCTGGAATTGCGAGACCGACGGATTGTCGAGTTGCGGCGACGCAAGGGAAACAAAGACAAGGTGGCAATCAAGCTCGATGGGCTGGCGACCGATCTCGACGATACCGGCTGGCTCCGGCTGCTTGATCATGCGGATCGAGGTTTGTTCGAATCAGCTTTTGCATTCGGACTCGATCAGCTCAGCCAGGGCGAAGCGAGTCTGAAGCATGAAAGCCTCCAGTCGGCGCTGTTCGGTGGCGGTCTGGGCGGAACCAGCAGCCCGGACAAGGTCGTCGCTGAACTCAGTCGTCAGGCAGACGTCCTGTTTAAAAGAGGAGGATCGAAACCGACGATCAACGCGCTGCTGGCAGAGTTCAAGAAGCTGTCGAAGGAGATCAGGGATCTTTCGCTGCGTCCCGAGAAGTTTCACGAGGCGGAATTGGCCGTCGCAAATGCCACGACGACTGCGACTGAGTTGCACACGCTCGTCGATGAGTTGCGTCGGAGCCACGCGAAGGTTGAAAAGCGAGTGCGAGCATGGCCAAAGTGGTGGGAGTTGCAGCAGCGGCGCGATGAGCGTGGGAGCTTGATCGTTCCTGCAAACGTTCCCGGCGATGCGCGGCAACAATATCAAACCGTGTGCAAGGAGTTGAAGTCGCTCGAAGCGGAACAGACAACTTGTACGAACGAAATCAACAGGGCGGAACAGGAACTCGCCACGTTGAAGCTCGATCCCGGCGCTGTCTCTTACAGAGAAGAAATTAAGTCATGCCTGGAACTGCGGCAGTCGTACATCGAGGCTCGGAATCAACTTCCCGAACGACAGCGCGAGCGTGAGTCCATTCGAACGCTGATTGATCGCGACCTGGCCGAGTTGCGACCCGGCTGGAGCCATGACGATTTGCTCGCGTTTTCAATCGACGTGGCGACGCGCGCCGAGATTGATCGGCTGAGTGACAATCATCGCAAACGCTCGACTGACCTCACAAAGCTGACAACAAAACGTGGTGGTGATGCTGCGAATCTTGAACGGGCGCGGGACGAATTGGCCGAGATCGGTGCGTCGCGGGATATCACAGATCTGGCCGCTGTTCTTACCGACGAAGCAGACTGCGCCGCAAACCGAAAACAACTAGAAAGCGCGCGAGGCGATTTAGCGAAGCTGGAACGGAAACTCACGACGCAATCCCGCAAACTCACACCGCCGCTGCTCGCCGCAATTCCAGCGCCGCACGAATTGCCAGTGCCGCGATCAGAAACGGTGGCGGAGTTCGCGACCCGATTCGCCGATTTGCGGGAAGAGCTGCGAATCGAGCAGGCTGCGTTCAAGGCAAATGAAGAAAAACAGACAGCTCTTGAAAAATCGCTGGCAACCGCGATGTCGAGTCGTGCCGTTCCAAGCCTTGATGAACGCGATGCTGCTCGCCAAAGCCGCGATGCCGGTTGGATGCTTTTTCGGCGCAAGCACATTGCGAACGAAACGGTCGATGGTGACATTGCCAGCTGGTTGGATGAGACAAACGCCAGTGTACTGCCGGATGGTTATGAACAGGCTGTGCGACATGCCGACGATGTCGCCGACACGATCTATGAAAACGCAAACGAAGTTGCCGAGCGTGAAGGCCTGCATCGACAGTTGGCGACAATCAAGGGGCAACTCGATCAGAATCGGGAGCAGATCACTAAACTCCAACAAAAACAGGTCGAGTTGCAGACGCAATGGGCCACCCTGTGGCAGCCTTGTGGACTTGAGCCACTCGCGCCCGATGCGATGCTCGCATGGCTTGGCGATCACGCCGCAGCCTGTGCGACGATCAGCCAGCGGGAAGAACTTTTGGACCTGACGTCTCAGATTGGCGAGCGAATTTCTTCGTTCGAACGGCGGCTTCGCGATGCGTGCGAAATTGAAACTGGCGAGGTTTCAGTTTTGCTCATGTCGGCCAAACAGGCAATCGAAACTGCAAACGATCAGCGACGACGAACGGGCGAGTTGCAGAAGGAAATTCGACGCCTCGACAAACAGCTTGCGAAGTACGACGCTGAGATCGCCGACCTTGAGAGGCAGGAAGCCGATTCGAGTACCGAATGGCAAGTGGTTCTGACTCGCTTGAATCTGCCGACCGAATGGGACATCGAACTGGCTCGCGACGTCATCGATAATCTCAAAGCCACCCGCGTCCGCCTCGATGCCCTCCCCGGTGAAGAGAACCGCATTGCGGCGATGCAGTCTCGTATCACGGAGCTAGATGATCGCGTTCATTCGCTCTGTGAGATGGTCAGCCCGGCACTGATGAATGATCCCACCGAGCTCGCAATCAAGAAGCTGGATGAACAAGTCGAGCGTGCCGTTGAGGCACAGCGGACTCATGATGACCTTTCGCAGCGACGGGTTGACGCTGGAATACGCCTCGATAAGCTCAAGGACCAGATCGACGTCTTCGGCACCCAACGTGCTTCGTTGTTCACAACTGCAGCAGTCTCGGACGAGGCGGCGTTTCTCGATGTTGTGACTCAGGCCGAGAAGTGTGCCACGCTGGACCGCGAAATAGAACAGCTCGCGCGGGACATCGATTTGATTCGTGCTGGCGATGATCGCGACGAGTTTGAATCGTCGCTCGCCCAAAGTGATCAAGCGGTACTCGCGGGGGAAGCGAAGGATCTCGGCGCGCAACTGCGGCAACAGGAAGAACTCAAGAGCGAAGCCGATCGAAAGGTGGGGTCGGCCCAGGGGGAACTGGATCAACTCGTTGGCTCGGACACGGTCGCAAGGCTCACGGAAGAACTTGCCCGCAAGCGCGCGCTCCTTGCGGCAGAAGTCGATCGTTACATGCCGCTGGTCTATGCAAGACATTTGCTCAATGCCGCCGTCAGCCGTTTCGAGAAAGAGAATCAGCCCGAGATGATCGCGACGGTCTCGCGCCTGCTGACTCAGATGACCGGCGGAAAGTACATTGAATTCGACCGGTCTGGCGGCGGCAGGCAGAATATGCTGATTCGACGGGCCGATGGCATTGAAAGAACACCCGATCAATTGAGTACCGGCACTCGGGAGCAACTTTACCTGGCGATTCGGTTGGCTTACGTTCTGCATTATTGCCAAAAGAGTGAATCGCTGCCTGTCATTATCGATGATGTGCTTGTCAACTTTGACGATCAGCGAGCGAAGCAGACGCTGACGGCGCTTGCCGGAATCTCACAATCCGCTCAGGTTCTGTTCTTCACATGTCATGCTCACATGGTCGAAATCGCCAAAGAGGTCGTACCTGGACTTGTCCCTGTGAGTCTGTCTGGTGAGTAGAAATCCTGAATCGCTTTCACCGTTTATTGAAACCACGGTTTTTGCCACAATATGGCAAATTCCTGACAAAACCCGGTGTTCGACGTCCCGAACGTGGCTTTCCGGGACTTGGAACCGTACGGTACAACCCGCCAAAACGCGAGGATTGTCCACGACTCCACTTTGCTGGCTGCAAAATGGCACGTCCGCGCAGTATTGGGACTCTGAGCCTGCTAAACTGCCGCGCCGAAATTGGGGTGAATTCGCAGGGTATTGATCCCAAATTTGACCGAAGTTGAGGCGATGGTTGAACATCGACCGATAAAATTTGAAAAACAGAGTGCGGCCGCTCAGGGAGAGCTGCCTCAGGACTGAATCATTCACTGAGTAAATTCATGTCGCAAACTTCACCACGTGACGTTGTCATCACTGGCATTGGAATTGTTTCCCCGCTGGGAATCGGGCGCGATGCGTTCTGGTCCAGCATCGTTGAAAGCAGAACAGGAATAAAAAAATCCACTCTGCTTTCCTACGTGCCCACACCAGGCTGTATTGGCGGGGAGATTGCGGACTTTAACGATGAAACCGCTAAAAAACACCACTTGAAGACTAAGGATCTGCGGAAGAGTCTGAAAGTGATGTGCCGCGAGATTCAATTGGGTGTCGCTGCGGCGTTACAGGCGATGGAGGACGCAGGGCTGGCTCCCAAGGCAGTGGACCCGGATCGGATTGGAGTCGATTTCGGTGCCAATTTGATGTCCAGTCCACCCGAAGTGTTAATTGCTGCAGCCATTAAGTCGCTGTCAGAGCGATCCGGGCGTCCAGCCTTTGACTTTGACAAATGGGGAGAGCAAGGGATGTCAGGGATGGAGCCATTGTGGCTGCTCCGCTATCTCCCGAACATGCCGGGCTGCCATATTGGAATTGCGATTGATGCGCGGGGGCCGAACAATTCAATCACACAGGATGAGGCATCCGGTGGATTGGCAATCGGAGAGGCCGCAAACCACATCCGTCGCAACCGCGCCGACGTCATGATCACAGGAGTCACGGGAACTCGCCTGCATGCCGTTAAGTCGTGTCATAATTATCACTGGGATATTCTGGCCGATGGACCAGCGGAGTCCCGTGTCCGACCCTTTGATGCCCATCGAACGGGTGAGGCGCTTTCAGAGGCCTCCTGCGTCCTGATACTCGAAGCCCGCGAACACGCCGAAGCTCGCGGTGCAAAAATCATGGGGACGGTGCTGGGCTGTGGGGCCAGCGCGGTTGCTGACCGAGAAGGAACGCCCGACGAGGCGACGGCCGTCTTCAATGCGGCCAGAGTCGCCATGCACAAAGCGGGCATCTCACCACAAGATCTGGGACACGTCAACGCCAGTGCCTCGGGTCATCCGACTCGTGATCGTTACGAGGCGGCGGGCATACGCCGTATCCTTGGTGACGGAGCGGATTCCGTCCCAGTGACGGCATTCAAAAGCTACATGGGAAGCACAGGCAGCGGTGCCGGACTCTGTGAAATCGCCGCCTCACTCCTCGCGTTTCAGCATGGCGTGATTCCGAAGACGCTCAATTTCGCGACGCCGGACCCGGAGGAGCCGCTCAACGTTGTGCATGGCGAGCACCTTACGACTACCAACGGACTGTTCCTGAAAACCAGCGTCACCCGGATGGGGCAGGCAAGCGCAGTTGTGATTCAGGCGTAACTTCGCTGCGTGTCCGCATTCTACGCTTAAGGTTCGTTGGCACTTCCTATCACTGCCCGTCGCCCACGGACAGTCTGGCACCAGCGAACCCGGGACGGTGCCACCGGCAGAATCTGCCGTAACTGAGTCGCCGCAACCGCCATGCTCGTTATAGTTTGAAGTCAATACTGTCACGATTGTTAAGACCGCTCCCTTTAGAACAACCAGCACGGTCGCTACAACCGATCAAACTTCCGTTGGCATTAATCGTCCGGGAAGGTTTGTGCATTGCCAGACGATGAACTCACGATGTTCATCTGCCGTCTACAACCGTCAGTGAGACGAAACTGGCACAATTGACGTTCACCGTCTGGGTTCAGAGAGAGAATCGCAGACAATTGGGGCTAAACAGTGGCGCGCAACTCATGGAAGATTATTCTGTGTTCGTTCATCGCGGTGGTTGTGGGCGGCCACGTTATGGCTGACGAATTCATGAGTCTCAAAGCACGACTCGACACGATCGAAGCGGAGAATGCAAAACTTCGTGAAGACATTGATGCCGTACGGGACTCGGAAGAAAACCTTATCGGCAAAATGACTGACCTGGACGCCGCAATCGACAAAAAGGAAAACGCTAAGGATCCGGCGAAGGAGGATCCACTAACCATGACAAGCAAGTGGAACAACGGCTGGGAGGCATCCACAAAGGACAAGAGGTTTAAATACCATGTGGGCGGTCGACTGCAATTCGACACCGTTTTTCTGCAAAACAGTGTCGAAGGATTTGCGGGGACGGGGGCAACCGGCGGTGCGGACTCCGTCAACTTTCGCCGCGCCCGATTGAGGGCGGACGGCACGATGTACGGAACAATCGATTGGGTGACCGAATATGACTTCGTCAATAACGTCAATGTCACGCCCGGTACGCCGGGCACGGAAGGAAACATCGTTCACGTGCCCGCGCCCACAGACCTGTGGGTCAACTTTCGCGAAGTTCCGCTGGTGGGAAATATCCGCGTTGGTAACGTGAAGGAACCGATGGGGCTGGAACACCTGACAAGCAGCCGATATCTGGACTTCATGGAACGCTCGTTCAATCAGGATGTTTTCTACGGAGCATTCAACAATGGGTTTACACCGGGAATCATGTGTTTTGATAATTGGAGCGATGACGATCGAGGCACCTGGGCGACAGGCTTCTTTAAGAACACGACCAACGCCTTTGCTTATGGAATCGGTGATGGTGAATACGCCTGGACAAGCCGATTGACGTACCTTCCATGGTACGACGAAGAAGGCAGATATCTGATGCACCTGGGCGTTGCTGGAAGTATTCGCGATCCCAACAACCATGCTCAGCAGTACAGAACTCGCGGATCGCTTCGAAACGGTCCTGGTGGCCTCAACCCGGTTCTGGCGAACACGGGATCGTTCAACACCACCGAAGTCGAATTTGGCGGACTTGAGTGGATGATGCAGATCGATTCCCTGATCTTGCAGTCAGAATACACGTGTGCCTGGAATCAAAAGAGCGTCGGTAACGGAACATCCGCTCCGGCCGGAGCGCAACTTGGAAATGTCTTCGTCTACGGGTGGTATGCGGAAGCGCTCTACTTTCTGACGGGCGAACACCGTGATTATGAAAAGAAGTCAGGAGCCTTTGGTCGTGTGATTCCGGACGACAATCTTGGAAAATGCGGATGTGGAGCGTGGCAAGTCTGTGCTCGGTACAGCGCAGTGAATCTGGTCGATTCCGGCATGGATGGCGGCCGCGCCTCTGATGTGACTCTTGGACTCAACTGGTTCCTTAATCCCAATATGAAGATCCAGAGCAACTACGTCTACACCATGCGAGATGCCCAGGCGGGTTCCGGTGGCGGCAATTATTCCGGATTTGGAATGCGTCTGGCCTGGGACTTTTGAACGACAGCAACATTCTCTGCTCGAACAACGACCGCAATCAAAAACATGAATCGGTCCCACAACCCCGCCGTTTACATTCGCAGGCAACGCATTACTTCAACGGCGTCCCTTCAATCGGCTTTCCGTTCGTCGTGAGAATCTGAATCTCATGAGCGCGGTGCGGGCCGGTGTATTTCCAGACGATTTTCTTGTCTTCCGTTACCTCAAAGACTTTGATCTCGCCCTGGGAACCGTAACTCGCGATGACGGTATTTCCGTTGGGGAGTCGTTGCCCTCCACAAGGATCGGCGAATGGTTTCAGATCGGGAAAATCATCGTTGCTGATTTTCCAGACGACTTTGCCATCTGCGTCCATTTCCACGGTCTTGTTTCCATGCGTCAGGTTCACCAGCGTGTGACCATTGGCCAGCCGGATGGCGGTGAATGGCCAGTTCTCAGCGGCGCGACCACCCAGATCTGGCAGGTCAGTGGCGAACTGCTTCACCACCGTGCCATCGGGGGAGTATTCCTTCACCTTGAATGCCAGCAGGTGGGGAACGAGATAATTGCCGTTCGCCAGTTTGCGGGCCATCCTTGTCTGCATGTGAGCGTTGTCCGTTTCCGGCTGTAGCGGAACTTCGAGCACGATGCTGCCGTCGCTGGCAACTTCCAGCAGTCGCGGCTTTGCACCAAGTTCCGTGATGAGCGTGTTGCCGTTTTCCAGACGCTGGACGGTGCCAAGTTCTTTGTTGTCGGCGGACTTTGCGTAGTGGAACACAACATTATGGTCCCGCGTAATCTCTTTGACCTCGTCCGACCACGCAATGAGCGCGTGACCATTGGGCAGAATGTAGCCGTCCCGCGCGCCAGCCTTCCCTGAATTCCAGTCTTCCGAATCATCTTCAGCGATGATACCAGTAAACGAAGGTCCCGTGATGAAAAAAGAATGCCTCATCGGCTCTTCTGCGGCCAATGCACTGTGAAAACCACAAATACTGAACAACAGCGACGCGCGCCAGATCGTGATGGACAGTCTTTTCATGGCGGATTTTCAAAAGAGTACAGGGATGCAGGCGAATTCAAACTCGAAATATTAACGGTATCGCCAGAGAAAAGCCTATCGCATCGGTCTCTCATGCGCAATTAAGCGAGTGGCAAAAACATACGCAAAAAGCAAACTCCAGCAATACTTCCCTCAATGGCGTGGACTTAAGCCAAAAACACGGCCTTTATCGGCACGACCGACCCTGTGTCGGTCGATCGCTGACTGGCATGCTACATCGGCGAGAGAATTTTTTTCCTCTCCCCGTTTTTGCTCGCCGAAGGCGAGCAAAAAACGGGGAGGGGGGAGGCACCATAATGGGCTGTCGTTGTAGCTGTCCAGTCTTGCTTCCACCGACGCGGGGTCGGGTGGAGAGCTTAAGTCCACGCCATTGAATACTTCCCTCCTCGATAAATCTACCAGGCCAAGCCTGGCCTGTAGTCCGCCACAGCTTTTCGACGCAGCAACTCACCTCCGGAATTCAGGCATCGTTCCACAACGATCAAAGCGCAACGATCGGTCTCCGTGAGGTGATTTCCATAGACGGGGAGTTCGTGTCCCGCAAGCCATTGACTGTACGTCGTCGCAAGTCCCTGATGCGTCAGACGCTTGATGTTCCGCGAGATGCGATCTTGAGTCATTGTGGGGAGTTCGAGCAACCCCAGTCGAGTGCCGGCTGTCAACGCTTCGTAGATCATCGACATGCTGTCGCAGCTGACCCAGGCGACGCCACAATTTGCAAGTTGTTGCGGAACCCATTGCGGCGAGCATTCCTGTGATGTCACAAGCGGAATCTCCGAAACCTGTCGGTGCCATTCCTGCACGAAACTTTGGGGAGTTCTGTGGGACGTCGCCAGAGTCCATTGCAAACAGTCCTTCTGAGTAATGCGCAGAATCTGCGCCATCACGCATTCGTCAGACCAGGCAAAATGCCGCGAAGGTCCACCAAGCAAGACAATTCCCTGCCTGGCATCGTGACGTGTTGAAGGATGAATTTTGTTCAGCGAGCCCTCTGTTCTGATCACATTACCTGGCTGGAACATCAAGTTGTCGTGTACTGGGATCAGACACAGATCAAACAATGCGGTGGGCAAACTGGGCTTCATGATGACCACCGTCTTGCCGCCGAAACGTTTCTGAAACGTCAACAACGGCAGGTGAGTCGCATGTCCCGCACCGATCAATAGATCTGGCGCGGGCAGATTTTTGGCGAACGAGAGTCGATTCGGAATCAGACTCTTCATGCCTCGGAAACTGCGATTCAGGTAGATGTCGCAAAACTGCGCAGGACAAATACTCGCAATGGCTTCCGAGAGTCCCTCGACTTGATTCTCGTGACCGGCCCGGCCATCGCGGAAACGCCAGATGACCGCAGGCGCATCCGTGGTTTCTTTTGACTGCGGCATAGGAACAGTCCCGAAATAATATCTCGAAAAGTACGTCAGGCGGCATCTCGAATTCGCAACTGCGACTGGTTCAAAGCGCGGTAGGCAGCACATGATTCCATAAGCTCATTGTGACTGCCGGTTGCCAGGATTCGGCCTTGACCCATGACCACGATGCGAGTCACAAGATCCAGAAATGTCTGATTTAAGACGTGGCTGATGATGAAGACCGTGCGATTTTTTGCAAATCCTTTCAGGACCGCATGAATCACTTCTTCGCTTTGTGAATCCACAGCAGACGTGGCTTCATCCAGAATCAGAATTGGAGGATCTCGCAGAATTGCCCTTGCCAAAGCAATACGCTGACGCTGGCCGCCGGATAACTTACTGCCTTTGTCGCCCACGACCGTTTCAAAACCGTCTGGCAACTGTTGAATGAAGCTGGCAGCCTGAGCCTGAACGGCAGCTTGTTCCACCATTTCACGTGTCGCGGCGACGTTTCCGTAGCGAATATTTTCGAAGATGGAGTCATTGAACAGCAGAGTTTCCTGCGTCACAAGTCCAATCTGACTTCGCAGGTCGCGAGTTCGCAGTTCTCGAATATCCACGCCATCAATCAGAACTCGTCCTTCCCCCGGATCCATGAACCGCGGCAGCAGACTTAGCAGCGTGGATTTTCCGGAACCATTACCACCCACAACCGCGACCACTTCACCAAACCGAACATCCAGTGAGACATCACGCAATGCCAAAGGTCGTTGGTGGCCTTCCGCTTCGGTTCCTTCATACCGAAAAGAAACGCCCTGGAGAGAAATCATGGTCGAATGACGAATCATCATCCGTGGAGATTTTGGTTCGGGAACAATGGAATTCTCATCGATCAAATCGAACACCCGCTCACTGCCAGCCATGCCACGCTTGATCTGTTCGAAAATTCCAGAGAGCTTGCGAACCGGGTCCAGCGTCCCTGCAAGCAATGCGTACAGTGTTGCCAGTTCAGCAATGCCCATTGGCTCAGCAGCCAGCTTCACGCCAAGGATCATGTCGGTATCTCGAAGAACCAAATACGCTCCGGGAGCAAGTGCGGCGAAGACTCCAATCACTCCCATGATCTCGGTGATCGGGCGAACCAACGCTCCCAACTTCACGATTCTCATGGAACCCGTATAGTAGTCACGATTAGCTTTCAAAAATTGTTTGCGGTGTTTTCGGAAACCCGAAAAAGCAATCACGATTCTGGCAGATCCGAATGTCTCTGAAATGCATTCATAGATTCTCGCCATGCTTTCCATCGTCCGATGGGACGCACGACGCAGCCGCTTTCCGAAGAGGTTGAAGACCAGCCCCATGAGCGGAACGACGGTAATCGCCAACAGCGTCAGTCGCCAATTGACGTAGAATGCCAACGCAGTGCAGGCACCAGCTTTTAATGGCTCTCGCACAAGCGTCACGCCAAACACACGGATCGCCAGAGTCATCTGTTCGATATCATTTGTCATTCGCGACATGAGCGACGACGTGCCGATGCGGTTCAGCGATTGGTAGTCCAGTCGCAGCGCGGATCTGAAGCAGTCCTGTCGAATGGAGTTGACTGTCAGTTGCACGACGCTTCCGACCAGCATTTCCTGAAAATAAATGAACAGACCTTTCAGAAAAGTGGCGGCCAGCAGAACCCCCAGGATTAACGCCATCGCGTCAAACTTGTCTTTTGGAACATAGGGCAACGCCGATCGACGAATTTTTGTCAGCATCAGCAGGGTGCGAGACTTCTCGCTGACTCGATATTGAAGTTTGGCGCGAACCTTCACCTGGTCCGTCGGAATCGAATCGAGAGTCGCTGTGTCATCGTGAATTGCTGTTTCAGCCGCCGCGATTTCATTGTCCACGTAGTCGTGCAGACTGTCGTTCTGAAACAACACCTTAACGACGGGAAATGCGATCGAAAGATTCAGTGCCCAAAACATGGCCACAATGACCGCGCAGATAACGGACAGCACGAAAAGCCGACGGTATGGCCAGACATGCGAACTAATTCGAACAAAATCCTGCATCATGCAATCCCTTGCGGCGGCGCTGCGGTCAGAAATGAAGCCGTTTAGCCCTCGTTCCGTGGCTCCAGCCCTGGAACGTACGACCGTGGAGACTCCAGCCTCCCGTGTTTTCACTGGAGGCTAAAGCGGCATATTCATTCGATCACCATGTCAAAGTATTTTTTTGCTACCAGAAGTGAGATGAGTTTTTCTTTGCGTTCATCTTTGAAGTCCAGCAGGTATACGTGTGCGTTACGAATGATCTCTTCTGCTTCATCAGGACGATTCTTGTAGAACTCGATCTTTTCATCCAGATCTGAGTAGTCGTTTTTGAGTAAAACATAGTGCTTACCCGGAATAAGCATCGGCTCCATAAACCATGTTTCGTAGACCGGAGCTTTCATAAAGCATAATGAATTGGATGACATTATCCACTTCAAATTTGTCGCAACATCATTTCCTTCAATCGAGAGGATGTACTTATACTCTAACTGCTGACTGAGCGTCATTGGTGGTTTTTTCCACTCTGGCTTAAAATCAGGTCCAATTAGATTAGTGCAACCAATATCACATAACGGATTCTGACTGATTGCTTCGAGCATTTCCTTTCTGTGAGCCCTGGTGGCATCCCCGCGCCAAACGATCAGATCTTTCTTGTCACGAAAGTGGATTGGATCGTTGATGAAATCGAAATGACGAACCGAGTCAAGTTTTAGAACAACAGAATTTGCATTGTCACCGTGGATTGGTCGACTTTTTACGAACGAGGGCACCTGTGGAACTTCAGTCACGTCACCAAATATGTGATGGAATTTTTTGTCAGAATTGAAGTAACGCAAGACTCGATAAAGGTCGAAGAAGTACACTGAGTGCCTATTGGGAGATAACTGAGAAAGTGGATATGCGCCCGATCCTAACTGATATGGACTGTTGAGTTTATTGTAATAATCCACACGATTCTGAATATTTCCCTTTTCCTCCTGAGTGTACTTAGTCTTGTATTCTGTAAGCAATGTGTCTCTCTGGTTTCGGTAGTACGATCGAGGAACAAGACATTGCAGACTTTCACTGACATAAAACTTGATTTTAGATTTCTTCTGGCGATTTAATGTGCGGAGACGACGTTTTTGTAGATCGGTCATGGGTACAGATACTCAACTTTCTGATATGCTCGACCTTTAACTTGAAGCAAAAATTTGTTGTGCGAGAATCGTCTCGCCGAAACATCTGAAGTGTCAGTGACTATGCCAGCTGAGTTCGAGACATAGTGGTGGGGAAGATCGTTCTCCAACTGAGTTTAGGAAAACTGGTCTTTCTATTGTTTTTCGTCAAGTGTGTAAACTCCACATTTGGGTACGTCAACATGGATGGAGATTGTTGTCGTTTTAAGCGTTGAGTCGATTCAAGCGATCACTTGTGGTTGCGAGATATCACGCGCAGACCGCAAACAACGGGAACGGGAGATCAGAAGAATCGAAAAGGCTGCGAAACGCCGGACTCGTGCCTGATGTTATCCCGCACGTCGCATCCTGACTGGAATCGAATCCAACACCCGATCAGACACACGCATCAGATCATCATCAGTCAGGTTGGGTGAGGATGGAAAGCTGAGTGCATTTTGAAACAACAGATCGGCAGTGCCGTTCAGCATTGCCTGACATCCTTGATGAGCCGGACTCTGGTGCATCGGCTGCCAGAGGCGACGCGTCTGAATCCCGTGCTTTGTGAGTCGATCGCGCAGCTCGACAGCTGACACGCCAGTCTGCACCGGGTCCAGGAGTACGGTGGACAGCCAACTCGTCGAACGGGCTTTGTCGGAGTCGCAGTGCCAGAGAAATCCCGGCATCGTCAAATGGCCGCGATAGAAGTCTGCAATCCTTCGACGACGATCAACGTGTGAGTCCAGTTGCTCGAGCTGAGCCAGGCCAATAGCGGCCAGCACATTGGTCATGCGGTAGTTGTAACCGACTTCATTGTGGATGTATTCGGCCGGGTCATCTTTTGCCTGTGTGGTGAGGTAGCGAGCCCGATCTGCATCCTCTTTCGAGTTCGTCACAATCATGCCGCCCCCACCGCAGGTGATTGTCTTGTTTCCATTAAAACTGATACAGGCGAGATCAGCGGTGGCGCCGATTTTGCGACCCTGATAGGACGCCCCCAGGGATTCTGCGGAGTCTTCGATGACACGCAGGTCGAACTTTCCCGCTTCGGAGCAGATGGGATCGAGATCCACCGGATGCCCAAGGACATGCACCGGCATGATGGCTTTGACTCGCCGACCCGTACTGCGATTCTGCAACTGCCCGTTGTTCCAGACGCACTGCGTCCGCAGGAAATCGCTCACCAGAGTCGGATCCATCTGCCAGTAGTGAGGTTCTGCGTCGATCAAAACCGGGTGTGCTCCGACATAACGGATCGCATTGACTGAGGCGATGAATGTTAGCGTTGACACCAGCACTTCATCACCGGGTTCAACACCTGCAACCAGCAGCGCGGTGTGTAATGCGGCAGTTCCATTGACGGTAGCCACTCCATGCTTTGCGCCAACGTAGCTGGCAATATTCTCTTCAAACCGCGTGACGAAAGCTCCGACAGAAGAGATCCAGCCGGAGTCCAGACACTCTTTGACGTATTTCCATTCGTTGCCCTCAAGGCAGGGTTCACTCAATGGAAGGAATCTGTCCCGTGCAGAATCAGACGTTGTAGACATCGGCTTTGTATCCCTCTGAGTTCTGACGAAACCAGTCGATTGTGTGCTGCAGCCCCTGCTTCAGCGTCACTGATGGTCGCCAGTTGACAATTTCGGCTGCCAGACGATTGTCTGCCAGTAACCGTTCGACTTCGCTGTTGGCTGGCCGAAGTCTATGTTCATCGCACTCGATCTTCACGTCTGCACCAATCAAGTCTGCGACAGTCTTTGCCAGATCACCAACACTGATCTCCTGTCCGGATCCGATGTTGATTGTCTGCCCGATTGCATCCGCATGTGACGCACACGCCATGAACCCACTGACGGTATCAGCCACATAGTTGAGGTCGCGTGTCGGCGTCAGACTGCCAAGTCGAATCGTCCTGCCAGCCAGGCACTGAGTGATAATCGTGGGCAGGACAGCGCGTGCTGACTGCCGCGGTCCGAAGGTGTTAAATGGCCGCACGGTCACAACGGGAATCTCAAACGAGCGATGATACGATTCCGCCAGCTTGTCAGCTCCAATTTTGCTGGCAGAGTAGGGCGACTGCCCCTGCAGAGGATGTGACTCGGAAATCGGGACGACCTGTGCTGTGCCATACACCTCACTGGTGGATGTGTGCGCGATACGTGACGTGCCCAGCTTTCGAGCTGCTTCCAGCACATTCAGAGTTCCGATCACATTGGTCTGAACGTAAGAAAGTGGTGCCACATACGAATAGGGTATGGCAATCAGCGCAGCCAGATGGAAGACCACTTCCCGGTCCTTCATGGCTGCAAAGACAGAGCCGCTGTCGGTGATGTCTCCGGCGACGAACTCGATCTCGTCCTGCAGCGGGGACTGGTCGAGCCAGCCTCGTCGGCCTGCCGAATTGTAATGCACCATCGCTCTGACGTGCGCACCGGACTTGACCAGAGCTTCTGTCAGATGGCTTCCGATAAAGCCACCTGCTCCTGTTACAAGAACATTCTTTCCAGACCAACTCATGCTGCCCACCTAACTCGTGAAACATCTTCCTGGGCCTTTTGGAAATCGTCATGTTTTCCGATATCCAGCCAGTATTCCATAACTGGGTAACCCACCACAGTTTCGCCGGCTTCCAGCAGTCGGCTGATAAGATCCGTCATGTCATAACGGCCTGCATCGGGAATATGTTTCAGGACGGAGGGCTCAAGCAGATAAATTCCGGCATTCACCAGAAATGTGACGCGTGGCTTTTCCTTCAACCCACTCACGACGCCATCTTTTGCTTCCACAACACCATATGGAACCTGCATTTCGTACTGACGAACGGCCACCGTCAATTTGGCTTTGTGCTCACGATGAAATTTCATCAGTGATCGAAAGTCGATGTTGGTCAGAATGTCACCGTTCATCACCAGCAAAGGCTCGTCCACCTCGTTGATCAGTCGCAGCGCTCCCGCAGTGCCCAATGGTTGTTCTTCGGAGACATAATTCAGTTCGACACCGAATCGCTGCCCGCCGCCGAAATGCTTAATGATCTTCTCGGGCATAAAATGTGTGGTCACATTGATACGATGAATTCCCGCCTTCTGCAGACTCTCGATGGTTCGCTCCATCAGCGGTTTCCCGCCCACAGACAGCATCGGTTTCGGCGTATCATCCGTAAGTGGTCGCAATCGTGTGCCAAAGCCACCCGCCATGATCACTGCCTGGAGTTCCAGCATATCTTCAGGCACGTGGTCAGCACACGCCAGGTCCGCCACTGTCCCGTCCGGGTGCAACAGGGGCAAATGCCGCACTTGAGCGCTCAGCATGATGCTCAACTGCTCCACACGAGGCGTATCGAAGGGCGCGGTAATTGCTCGCGCGCCGGTGGTCCTGATTGCCGTATGCAGCTGTGAATCGAGCGCATGTCCGCCAAGAATCGCGCGCCGCAGATCTCCATCAGTCAACGTGCGAATCAATCGACCGTTTTCTTCGACTACCAGCGCGATTCCAATGCCACCCGTATCAATGGTAGCCATCGCGTCCCGCAGGGTCACGCACGACTGAATCAGCAGAACATTCAGATTTTGTGTCAATTGCACGCCAGTCATTGGCCAGATCTCCGTATCACTCTCGCAGGAACTCCCACGACGACTGTCTCTGGTGGTACATCCCTGACCACCACGGCGCCTGCACCCACAATTGCTCGGATACCGATCTTCAGATTCTCGCAGATTGTCGCTCCGGCTCCAATATGGACTTGGTCACCCACCTCAACCCCTCCGGCCAGGCAGGCCCCCGGCGCGATATGGACCTCTCTGCCAATTCTGCAGTCATGTTCAACGATGGACCGGGTGTTCAAAATGCAGTTTTCGTCGATTCTGGCTTGCGTATTGATCACGATTCCTGCCATCAACTGACAGCCGTCGCCAACACTGGCAAACTTTGAACAAATGCTGGTTGGATGCCGCAACGTCAGCGGCCGCAATCCCAGACTGACAGCGGCGTCAAACAACAGGCGGCGGAGTGAAAACTGCCGAATGCCTCCGATTGCGACAACAAATGCTCCGAACCCTTCGGCAACCAGTTCTTTCAACTGATCGTCACCGCCACGGACTTGAACGCCCAGAATTGAGTTGCCCCACAATCGGGGATTCGAGTCAATCACCACTGCTGTCGCCGCGCGCCCCAGACAATGCAGCGTATCCACAACCACGCGGCCATGACCGCCCGCTCCGATGACTATGATTCTTTCCGTGCTGAAACTCATGCGGCAATATTTCCATCCTGCCGATCAGCATCAGGCAAGTCATGAAACTTCTTGATCAGCAACTGATCGTCGAGAGGCGAGTTTCTGAGGACTTCCACGATGCGGGCAGCCGCATTCCCGTCTCCATAGATGTTTGTCACTTGCTGCATCTGCCTGCGAAAACCGGCCGAGATCGCGCGGCCAACAGCGTTCCGGATCATGTCGGCCTGGCATTCCGTATCAATGACATTGCCGGATTGTGGCCGCCCCCGCTGGCGAATACCGATGTTGACCACTGGCAGCTGGAACGAAGCCGCTTCGATGATGCCGCTGGACGAGTTCCCCACCATGGCTGAAGCAATCTTCATCAGACTGAAGTAGGCCCGTGTTCCCAGGTTCTTCACAAGGCGCACGTTTGATCGAGCCGCTGCAAATTGCTCGATTTTTTCAAGCATCTCAGAATGGTTCGTATCTGCGTTGGGTCGCGTCACAATGATCGGCGTGTCGAAGTGGCTCAGAGCGCGCAACAGCTGTTCAATCTGACGACTCGCCTCGTCAGACTGCAAGGTGACCGGATGCATCGTGACGAGCAAAGGTGATTCCACCAGCGACATCTCCACCAGTGCTGACAACTCGGCTCGCTCCAACAACTTCAATTGCGCCAGGTTGTCTAAGGCCGGAGCGCCCGACACGGTCACGCGCCACGGAGCCTCGCCCAGTTGAATCACACGCCGGGCATGTCTGGCGTTGGAAACGAAATGCAGGTGACTGTATTTCGTGATCGCGTGTCGATAGGCGTCGTCAATCGCTCCTTCCGTCACTTCTCCTCCATGGATGTGAGCGATCGGAATGCGGAACGGTGTGGCTGCCAGTGCGGCGGCATGCATTTCGAATCGGTCACCCAGAACCAGCAGGATGTCGGGTGTGACTCGCTGCAGAATCTGAGAAAATCCTATTGTCCCAAGGCCCATTGAAGTTGCGATGGAGACAGGACGATCAGACGCCAGCAGCATGTCCACCTGATCATCCGGTCGGAAGCCGTCGCGTTCGATTTCCGACAGCGTGCTGCCATGGTTCTGAACAAGATGGGAACTTGCCGCAATAAGGTGGAGGCGGAAGTCAGAATCCCGTCGGATCGCGTCCAGAACGGGACGGTAGATTCCCCAGTCCGAGCGACCAACAGTCACCGCACTGATGGTCCTCATGCAACATCCTCCAGCCTCAGCAGATCTCCTGCTGCCACGTTGATCTTCAGCCTGCGATTGACCAGATGCGGCTTCATCATCGGAGCCAGCCCTGTGCCTGGACGGCGAATCGCAATGAGATTTTCGGACAGCTCAGTACCGGCGGCGATATCAATCGCAGCCACCAGACTTTTGCGTGCCACACGTGCTGTGTCGCGTTCGCTTTCTGTGGCCGCCTTGCGACCGTTGCCCATGGCGGCTTCGATCGTGCGAATTCCCTGGATCAGGTGCATCAGTTCAGCGGGCTCTGCAGACGCGCGATGGTCAGGCCCGGGAAGAGTTTTATCCAGTGTAAAGTGCTTCTCCAGCACGCACGCACCCAGTGCCACCGAAGAAAGTCCGATTTCTATTCCGAGGGAGTGATCCGAGTAACCGACAGGCAAGCCGAATGCTGCCTTCATCGACAGCATCGCACGAAGATTGATCTCTTCCGGAGCAGCCGGATAATTACTGACGCAGTGCAAAAGAATGATCTGAGAGTTGCCCGAGTTTTCAATAGTCTCGACGGCGACTTCGACATCACCCAGGGAACACATTCCCGTAGAGACGATCATCGGTTTGTGAAACCCGGCGATGTGACGCAGCAACGGAGTATTAGTCAGCTCACCAGACGGAATCTTGAAGACCGGCATTCCGAGGTCGTGCAGCAGAGTTGCACTTTCTTCGTCAAAGGGCGTCGACATGAAGATGATATTGCGTTCCCGGCATCGGTCGATGATTACGCGGTGATCATTTTCTGAGAGTTCCAATGCTTTCAGCATGTCGAACTGCGACTGTTGATTCCCCGTGTTCTGCTCCTGGTACTTCGCACGTGGCGCTGACTTCGTGACCAGTTTTTCTGCTTTGAATGTCTGAAACTTAACAGCATCAGCGCCAGCATCAGTGGCAACATCAATGGATTTCAGTGCCAAATCCAGCCGACCATTATGATTGACGCCCACTTCGGCAATGATGAAGCAGGGATGCTGTTCACCAACCGAACGATTCGCGATCTGAAGTGGCATCATGGAGTGTTTCATGTTACTCATCTCTGTAATTGAACTCGTGCTCGCATAGGATCCCGTGACGTGATGCAATCAGGCCGCGCGTCGCAGACGGACGGTTCCGGAATCAACAGCGGCTCTTCGTTGAAGCAGTAACTCGGCCAGATCAAAATCAAGCTGGCTATCAATGTCCACCGCGCGTTCTCGCGGAATGATGACGGCTTTGACACGACCATGAAAAATGGAATCCAGCCTCAGGACCGAGTCTCTCCGGGCTGCGTAGGCCACTGCCGTCAGATCATAAACGGCTGGCGCGTCCTGGCGACGAGTCACAAGGCCCTCAGGTGCAACCGCCAGTCTCGCTAAGCCGCTGTCATCGAAGGAAATCATGCTGAAGTAGGGGTTGCACGCTGCCTCCGTCGCTGTGACGACGATGTCTGCGTCAGATTCCAACAGCATTTCAACACAGCGATCGATGTCTGAGGGATCGCGGAGCGGGCAAGTGGGGGGCACGCTGACAAGCACATCAACGCGAGTTCCCTCAAGTTCCTCCATGGTTGTAATCGCATGCCGCCACGCGAGACGTTCCGGAACGGTGTCAGTTGCCAGATAGGCAGGCCGCAGGAATGGGACTTCTGCACCGAAGGATCGCGCAACCGCAGCGATTTCCGGTGAGTCTGTCGAAACGATCTGACGTGGCAGAAATCGGCTGGCTCGGGCCGCATTAATTGCGTAGCCGATCAGCGGCTGACCGCACAGCATACGAATGTTCTTGCCAGGAACACCTTTGGAACCGCCTCGAGCAAATGTGCAACCGAGGATATTGACCATGACTCCCATCCCTGTTTCTGTTTAACTCGTCATCCTGACGTGTTCTCGGAACGTTCCGAAGCCCAGTTTGATACCGCAGGGTCCTGTGAATGGTCAAGCCCAAAAACATACCTGATGCCGCGTCGTTGCGTTGTCCAGGCGGGATTGGACGCCGTGAGACACAAGGCAAATTGGCCTATCACCAAATCCTGCTCGATTGCTATGCTCTCGCAACAGGGGGCTCATTGCAGACTCTTGTTGCATTTGATTCCCGTTTCGGGCTGGCTGTCATTGTGGGGAATCCGGTAGCACAGGGATTGTATGGGTATCGTTCGCGTGATCGCTCGAATGGACATTAAAGGGACGAAACTCGTCAAGGGAATACACCTCGAAGGGCTCCGAGTTCTTGGAAAACCCGAGGAGTTCGCGCTACACTATTACGAATCAGGCATTGATGAACTGATTTACCAGGATGTTGTCGCGAGTTTGTATGGACGTAACAGCCTGTGCGAGATGGTCTCTCGAACAGCTCGAGAGATCTACATCCCCCTGACAGTAGGTGGTGGAATTCGAAGTCTGGCTGATATTTCCAGCGTCCTTGCTGCCGGGGCGGACAAAGTCTCTATCAATACGGCTGCAATTCACAATCCCGATCTGATTCGGCAGGCCTCACGAACCTTTGGGTCGTCCACAATTGTTGTCGCTATTGAAGCCATTCGAGAACGTGACGGTCAATATCTGATTTACACCGACAATGGTCGTGAACACACAGGAATTGACGCTATTGAGTGGGCGATCAGAGCCGAAGAACTGGGTGCCGGTGAGATCATCGCGACCTCGGTCGATCAGGAGGGAACCGGGACAGGCTATGACCTGGATCTGACGCGAAAAATTGCGGAGGCCGTATCGATTCCGGTCATCGCTCATGGTGGACCTGGAAAACTGGAACACATTTCGGATGTTGTGATCAGCAGCGGTGTGGACGCAGTTGCGATCGGCGGCATGCTGCATTACGACGCCATTCGAAAACTGTCAGGATCCGTTCAGAACAATGACGAAGGAAATCACGAATTTTTGCGAAGCAAACGTGAAGTCACCCACATGACACCGGCGACTATTGGAGAAGTGAAGACACATCTGATGTCATCGTCGATCGAATGTCGAATGGAGGTGGCGTTGTGAGCAGCATCGCTCGAGTGCAAATCGTGGATTGTCGGCTGGGAAACCTCTTTAGTGTTCGACAGGCCTGCCTTCATGCGGGTCTTGACGCTTTCGTGTCCTCATCGTTCGAAACGCTCGATGAAGTTGATGGTATCATTCTCCCCGGCGTCGGCGCGTTCGGACATGCGATGCAAAACCTTCAGGAACTTGAACTCATCGAGCCATTGATTCGAGTTGTTCGGGAAGGAAAACCATTGCTCGGCATTTGTCTTGGAATGCAGTTGCTGTTTGAAGAAAGTGAAGAGTTTGGTACGAACCCAGGGCTGGGATTGCTCTCCGGAAACGTTCGCCGACTTCCCAATCAGACAACGAGTTCCGGAAAACTGCGAGTACCCAACGTCGGATGGCATCGCGTGGAAGTATCGCCGCAGAAATCCAGCGAGCCCATTGGCGAGATCATTCGCGATGGTGCCTACATGTACTTTGTACATTCTTATCGAGTCATCCCGAACGAAGAATCCGACATTCTGACCTTTACAGAGTATGGGCAACTTCGATATTGCTCCGCAGTCCAGAGAAAAAACATCATCGGGGTTCAGTTTCACCCCGAGCGAAGTGCGAAAGGCGGAATTCAATTCTATCGCAACTGGGCAGCACTGATTCAGCGTACAGCTGAAAATGACCGGTCAATCGAACTTTCGGTTGGCACCCGTTAATCGCAGTCCTGACACTGCAAACCTTCAAAGGTCCGATCCTCATGACTGATGCCCCTCAGGCGTACTACGGCCTGCCTGCTGAAGTTCGTTTCTGCAAGAACTGCGTGATGTCCAATCAGCGACCGACATCCACCGTGGAATTCAAGCATACGATCGACTCCAAAAAGACAACTCTGGCGCTGGATAGTGAGGGCATTTGCGATGCTTGTCGCGTCGCCAGACAAAAAGAAACAATCAACTGGAAATCTCGTGAAGACGATCTGCTGAGCCTGTTGGACAAGTACCGCAGCCGCGACAATTCTTACGACTGCATTGTCCCGGGCAGCGGTGGAAAGGACAGCGCCTATCAGGCGCACGTTCTGAAGTATAAATACGGGATGAATCCGTTGACGATCACCTGGCCGCCAATCCTCTACACCGAATATGGATATCAGAACTGGAAGAACTGGATCGACGTGGGCGGGTTTGACAACCTGTCATTTACACGCAACGGAAGGGTCATGAAACTGTTGACGCGGCTGTCGATTGAAAACCTGTTTCATCCCTTCCAGACATTTATCCTGGGCCAGAAAAACCTCGGGCCGAGACTTGCCGCGAAACTTGGAATCCCCTTGGTGTTCTATGGCGAAAATGAGGCAGAATACGGCAATCCGATTGCAGATTCTTCCAGTAGCTTGAGAGACAAGTCGTTTCACACATTCAGCCATCTCGATGACGTCTATCTGGGCGGTCTTTCAATTTCCGAACTGATGGAACGCCACAACGTCAAGATCAGTGATCTGATGTGCTTCCTGCCTGCTCAGGCGGAAGAACTCAGCCGCGTTGATGTTCAGGTTCACTATCTTGGATACTACCTGAAATGGACGCCTCAAGAGGTTTACTATTACGCAGTTGAAAACTGTGGATTCAAGGCTCGCCCGTTTCGCACGCAGGGCACCTACAGCAAATACAACAGTATTGACGACAAGATCGATGACCTGCATTACTACACGACATTCATCAAGTTCGGAATCGGGCGTGCCACATACGACGCTTCACAGGAAATCCGGAACGGGCATATCACCCGCGAGGAAGCAGTTGCCCTGGTCAATCGATTTGACGGTGAATTTCCGGATCGTTATTTCCGCGAGATCATGGACTATATCGAAATGGACCCACAGCATTTTTCTGAGTTAGCAGATCGTTTTCGGTCACCTCATCTTTGGGGCAAGGATGACGGTGGAAACTGGAAACTCCGCCACACTGTCTCTGGAACAGGACTGGGTGATAGCGGACTACCGCAACGCCGAGTTGCGTAGTTCATCGAGCAAATGGATTTTGATCCGGGTCTCTGCCTCCCGATTCCGGTGAGATCACGACGCGGAGGGTACAGAATTCTCCCCTTGTGGCATTCATCCAGAGGGTATAAATTTCCACCCGATTTGCATATAGCGACAGGATTTTTCAGGGATTGATGGAGGTTGCTGTGGCAGTTGTTATTCTCGCTGGTGGGCTTGGAACCAGACTTCAGGAAGAGACCACGCTGCGCCCAAAGCCAATGGTAGAAATCGGCGGGCGGCCGATTCTCTGGCATATTATGAAGCAGTATGCCAGCTTCGGTCAGGAAGATTTTCTGATTGCATGTGGTTACAAAAGTGACTTCATCAAGAATTATTTTCTCGACCAGTATAATCTTTCCGGAAATTTGAAGATCGATTTTCGACGTGGGATGGTGCAGCGAGAAGAGTCGGAGGTGGAGGACTGGACCGTCAATCTGGTGGAGACGGGCTTGCATACGAACACGGGCGGCCGCCTCCTCAGACTAAAACCGTGGCTGGACAGGTCCACTTTTCTCCTGACGTATGGAGATGGGGTCAGTGACATCGATATTACGGCATTGCTTGAATTCCACCATGCACATGGGCGCATAGCGACCGTCAGTGCTGTGAGGCCACCAGCACGATTTGGTGGATTGGTGATGGACGGTGACAGCGTCACCCGTTTCACAGAAAAGCCGGTTTCAGGAGAGGGCTGGATTAACGGAGGATTTCTGGTACTGGAGCCAGGAATCTTTGACTACCTGAAATCAGACAAGTGCAGCCTTGAAGCGAACGCCCTTGAACGGATCGCGGAAGATGGCCAATTGGTCGCCTATCGCCATGCAGGGTTCTGGCAGTGCATGGATACGATGCGCGACAAGGAATATTTACAGCGATTGTGGGATTCCGGTCAAGCGCCTTGGCGAGTCTGGGATGATGAAGTGCAAGAACACCGTCTGCGGGTACTTCCCAAGGATCGTGCAGCATAAAATTCAATATGATGGCCGGTGCAGTGGTTTGTCTGCACAGGGTGTATTTGCAGTAGGTGGAGACTGGAATGGATTCCGGGGCTAATCTAAGTTTTTGGCGTGATCGCCGCGTCCTTGTGACTGGGGCCACGGGACTGGTTGGATCATGGCTTGTCCGGCGACTGCTCAAGGCGCAGGCTGACGTAGTGTGTCTCGTTCGAGACTGGATCCCGCAGGCTGAGTTGAATCAAAACGGCCTTATCGACCGAGTCACCGTCGTTCGTGGCGATATCTGTGATATCGATCTGCTGGAGCGAACTCTGGGAGAGTACGAGATTGAAACGGTCATGCATCTCGCAGCTCAGACGATTGTTGGGATCGCAAATCGAAATCCACTTTCAACCTTCGAATCTAATATTGCGGGCACATGGAAGCTGCTGGAAGCATGTCGCCGCAGCCCAAAAGTGAAGCAGATTATCGCCGCTTCATCTGACAAGGCCTACGGTGATTCACCCGTTCTTCCATATACAGAAGCAACTCCGCTCGCGGGTCGCCACCCCTATGACGTCAGCAAGTCGTGCAGCGACCTTATCTGCCAGACTTATGCGACAACCTATCGCCTGCCAGTGATCGTCACGCGGTGCGGCAATTTTTACGGCGGTGGCGATCTGAACTGGAATCGAATTGTACCAGGAACGATCCGGTCGGTGAGTCGTGGTCAGCAACCCGTGGTTCGATCTGATGGTTCGCTCATCCGTGACTATTTCTACGTCGAGGACGGGGCAGCCGCCTACATGATGCTTGCCGAGCAACTGGCAACTTGCCCAGAACTTGCTGGTGAGGCTTTTAATCTGTCGAACGAAACACAAGTGACCGTTCTGCAACTCGTGGAACGCATCTTGTCTGTCATGAACACATCACTGACGCCAAAGGTTTTGGGCGAGGCGAGCTGTGAAATTATTCATCAATCATTGGATGCCACCAAGGCCCGCACAATGCTCGGGTGGATGCCACTCTATACACTCGAAGAAGGATTGAGCAGGACAATCGCATGGTACACAAAACATTTTCAGTCGATGGCAGCTCCCGGGTTCAATGTCGTTCCTGCGGCGAAAGTGGCCTGAACAGCATTCTGTCGCTGGGAAGTACGCCGCTCGCCAATGCACTTCTGACTGAGGATCGACTTGGCCAGGCTGAGTCAACTTGGCCGCTGGATCTGGCTTGGTGCTCGCACTGCTCATTGGTTCAGATTACTGAGGCTGTTCCGCCCGAATTAATGTTCCGGGACTATGCGTATTTTTCGTCGTTCTCCGACACGATGGTTCAGCACGCGAAATGTATCGCCGACCGGCTCGCCGAAAAGGAATCTCTCGACGACCGCAGCCTTGTCGTCGAGGTTGCCAGTAATGATGGATACCTCCTTCAGTGGTATCAGAAAGTTGGAGTTCCGGTTCTGGGAATCGAGCCTGCGCGGAACATTGCTAAAGTTGCCGAAGCGGAGAAGGGGATTCGTACGATCAGTGAGTTCTTTGGCCGCGAACTCGCCACCCAATTGGTGGCAGCGGGCGAGCAGGCCAATGTGATTCATGCCAATAATGTCCTGGCCCATGTCCCGGATCTGAACGGTGTTGTGGCAGGCTTCAAAATTCTCTTGAAGCCCGATGGAGTGGTTGTGGTGGAAGCTCCTTATCTGGGAGAACTCATCGAGCATACAGAGTTCGACACAATCTACCACGAACACTTGTGCTACTTCTCGTTGACCGCACTCAATCTGCTGTTTCAGCGACACGACCTGACAATTGTAGACGTCGAACGGCTACCTATTCACGGAGGATCAGTCCGTATCTTCGCACGGCACTCAGGAACCTGCGCCGTCGGGGAAAACGTCCTCAACATGCTTGCTGAAGAATCACAGTGGGTCTTTTCCCTGCCGCACTACAAGAAGTTCGAGCAGCGTGTCGAGAAGCTCCGCAGCGACCTTGTCTCACTCCTGCAACAACTCAAGTCCAAAGACCAGCGGATTGCCGTTTACGGTGCGTCTGCCAAAGGCAGTACGTTGCTGAACTACTTCGGAATCGGTGCTGAAACGCTGGAATACGTTGTCGATCGCAGCACCGTCAAGCAAGGGCGATACACTCCGGGGACGCAGTTGAAAATTCACGATCCCGAGATGCTGCTGAAAGATCGTCCAGACTACTGCCTGTTGCTGACCTGGAACTTTGTGGACGAGATTCTGGCGCAGCAGAAAGACTACCGCGATCAAGGCGGTAAATTCATCATCCCGATCCCTCAATTGCGAGTCGCCTAGCCTGGGAAGAGACACAGGTTGTGATCTTTACACCGACAAAACTCAACGGAGTCTGGCTGATCGAGCCGGAATACCATGCAGACGAGCGGGGATTCTTCGCTCGCACCTGGTGCTGCCGAGAGTTCGAGGAGCGAGGACTCAATCCCCGTCTCGTGCAGTGCAATGTGTCATTCAATCGGCGGATGGGGACTCTCCGCGGTATGCACTGGCAACGGGCTCCGCATGGCGAGTGTAAGCTTGTCCGCTGCACCCAGGGAGCAATCTTTGATGTAGTGGTCGATCTTCGTCCTGAGTCTGCCACGCATCTCCAGTGGGTGGGAACGAAACTCTCAGTAGAGAATCACCTCGCGTTCTACATCCCGGAGGGCTGTGCCCACGGCTTCCAGACACTGACAGAAAACTCTGAAGTCTACTATCAAATGTCCCAGTTTTACGCAGAGAAGTCCACTGCGGGGGCGCGGTGGGATGATCCAGCTTTTGGAATTGAGTGGCCGCTTCCTGTAAGTTTTCTCTCGGATCGTGACGGAAGCTACCCGGCGATGGAACCTGTGCCGAGCTTGAACCACAACGCAGCACCATTCATCAATGATTAACACGCGAGAAACATAGTTGTGAATGTTTGGTATCTGGGATTGGTAAGTCTGCAGTGGAACGCACGAAACGAACGGAGCCAGAGCTAGATATGTTAGAAGCAGATCCGACGGCGAAGATCTCTCATCTGGCAGACATTGATGTCTCAACTCAAGGGACTCGTATCATTGTCGGTGCATACTCAGTCATCGACTCTTTTGTGCGGATCAAGTGCGCAGGCGGCATTGCGGACGTAGTCATCGGTGAAAAGTGTTATATCAATAGCGGCACTGTGATCTATTCGGGCAATGGAGTTCGAATGGGAAATCATGTTCTGATTGCTGCTAACTGCACGCTAGCACCGGTCAATCATGCATATCGGGATAGGCAACGACTAATAATTGAACAGAGGTTCCTGCCAACTCGCGGAGGAATTCTCATTGAAGATGATGTATGGATCGGCGCTGGAAGCGTCATTCTCGACGGGGCAATTCTTCGTCGTGGTGTGGTTGTGGGTGCTTGCTCTCTGGTTCGCGGAGAACTCGATGCATACGGGATCTATTCGGGGCAGCCTGTTTGCAAGTCCGGAGAGCGGCAGTGAAGTACACAATACTCGGGGCTCGGGGCTTTATTGGATCCCATGTTGCTGCGATGGCGCAATCGATGGGACACGACGTGTATACCCCGGACAGGAATGAAGATCTTCGTGGGTTGGATCTGGGACATGTTGTATACTCAATCGGCGTCACTGCAGATTTTCGAACACGTCCTTACGACACAGTCACTGCTCATGTCACCCGTTTGCAGCAGATCCTGACGGAAAGCAGGTTTGAATCACTGGTGTACCTGTCTTCAACGCGAGTTTATGCACGATCAGGCCTGGTAACAGGTCAGCCGTTTTCCGGCTCCGTCCAAGAATCTTCCGTCACACCGGTCCTGTCGGATGATCCAGGTGATCTGTATAACCTGACAAAGCTTCTGGGGGAGTCCATTGCGCTACTCTCCTGGCCACGCGCCAAGATTGCCCGGCTATCCAACGTATTGGGGCCGGATTTCAAGTCAGATAATTTTGTCATCAGTGTAGTCAGAGACAGTCTGCAGCAGGGACGCGTGGTTCTCAAGTCAGCGCTCACCTCTGCCAAAGATTACATTTTCGTTGACGACGTTGCTCGTGCGATTCTTATGCTCTCCACGAATGGTAGACGCAGGATCTATAACGTCGCATCAGGAGTCAATACAACCCACGGAGCGATTGTCCGATTGGTGCAGGAACTGACTGAAGCCGAATTTTTTGTCGAGGACGGAAGTCCGGAAGTCCTTTTTCCACGAATCGACACTTCCGCGCTCGTCACGGATCTGGACTTAACATTTCAGACAGTGGAAACGATGATTCCCCGTCTGGTAGGGGACTTTCGCAGCTTTTTGTCGCGGCAGGATTTGGAAACGGCACAATGAAGATCGATTTCGAGAAGTCAATCGTTGAGGTTTCCAATGCGGACGGCAGCGTTCGCCAACTGCCGTTTGCCAGCGCCGATGCGTTTCGTGAAGTGACTCGAGCATGGTTACGCGTGGGTTGGGACACAAAGTATGTCTATGGATTCACATGGTTGGGCCGTCCTGTTATTCAGCTTCCGGACGATATGATTCGATTGCAGGAGGTGATCTATCAGTTGAAGCCGGATGCAATCGTCGAGACAGGCATCGCGCATGGTGGGTCATTGATTTATTCGGCAAGCCTCTGTCAATTGACCGGTAAAGGCCGAGTGATCGGAGTCGATGTAGAGATTCGTCCGAAGAATCGTCAGGCCATTGAGGCGCATCCTCTGGCTTCGTACATCACCATGATTGAGGGGAGTTCAACTGCGCCTGAAACTATTCAAAAAGTCAAGGCTCTTATCAACCCTGGTGACGTGACAATTGTGTTATTGGACAGTTGCCATACCTATGAGCACGTCCTGGCGGAGTTAGAGGCTTACGGACCCATGATTTCACGAGGGTCATACATTGTCGCTATGGACGGTATTATGCAGGATGTCGTCGGTGCGCCACGAACAGACCCCGACTGGACTACCAACAATCCTCAAACGGCAGTACGAGAGTTTCTTGCGGGTCATCCCGAATTCGTTCTTGAAGAGCCCGCATTTCCATTCAATGAGAGTATGATTACGGACCGTGTGACCTACTGGCCGAACGCATTCTTGAAGCGCATCTGAAATTGATACTTTCCGGGAATGAATCTCTGAAATCTCATTAGCAGCGACCCAGCGTTATGCTGTAGCGGCAGGCGAGCAGGCTGAAGCCCCGTTTTGGAGAAGCCTGCCTGGTTAAGTTGAGTAAATGCTCCTGTGCGGCTCGCCAAAAGGTGAGACATGCCCCTGATGATTCCAAAATTCGCGGTTAAACGATAATGATTAATAATTTGGCCAGCGATTCACTGACGTACGTCATTCCCACGCACAATCGACCGGAGTTCCTCGGCCGTGTGCTGTGTTTTTTCAATGAGGCTAAACTCAGGTGGCCAATCATAGTTGCCGACTCCAGCGGTTCAGATCAAGCTGCCAGATCTTCGTCTGCCTGTAGCGAAATCAAGTCTACGCTCAACGTCACGTACGCTCATTTTGATATGCCATTCATGGAAAAATGCTGCGACGTTTTGAGCCGGGTCAAGACGAAGTATGTCGTATTCTGTGCAGATGATGACTTTCAATTGCCAGCGGTGGTTGATGAATGTGCGGCATTCCTGGACCGTAATTCCGATTTTTCCGTCGCTCAGGGAAGAGTCGTCCACGCAAGCAATAGCCGTTCGCAGAATTCTCGTGTCTATGAATGCAGTTTGATGGAGGCATTTGACATCGAGCAGGAATGTGCGGCCGAAAGGTTGTTGAAAATGGCATCAAATCCATATTCAACTTTTTATGGAGTTCAACGGACGGCTTCGCTGACAGAGCAATTTGAAACTACACGCATCCATACGGATTATCAGGCCGGTCGAGTATTCACCGAGTCGCTTCTGATAGGGCTGAGCGCGATTTTTGGAAAGATCAAAATACTGCCCAAAGTCCAGTATATTCAACAGACGCATGGGACAAATGATAGCGTAGTTCTGTCACGAATTCAGGACCGCAGCAGAAAGAACGAACTCTATCAACAGTATAGAACCGCACTCATCAACAAAGTGATGGCGAAAACGAGTTTTGCAGAAGAGCGGGCTGCGGCGATTGTTGATGACAGTATGAATCTCGTCCCCGGGCATAACAAAAAAAAGCGTTCCGTTTTCGGGCTGCGTCACCGGATTGCGCGCGAGGTCACTCGCATTTGGGTGCGATATTCCAGGCTGCGGGAACGCATGGCTGGGGCCGATGCGGCGAGCAGCGGGAAAGTCATAATTCAGAATGCCGACTTGATACCTGACGAAGGTCAATACTCGATTGTCCGACGCATGCTTGTGGAATACCCCAGAGGATTCACATCTTAGATTTTTTTATATCATTCGTGATCCTGGATATCCCAGCAGCCCAGAGTCTACCGTTTGAAAATGATCTTTACCTGTTTTCCGCGTTGGGATAAACCACGGCATGGCGAATCGTGTTTCCTGGGTACGGTGGTATGTTCCCCGTCAATTCCGATCGCCCACTTTTTGCCTGAAGTTTTACAACGCTGGCGATGAACATGGACGTCCACAGCTCTGACCCTTCTCCACAGCCCAGTCACCCCACTCGGGAAAAGGTTGTTGTGCATGCCGCCTACCCGCTTTGGCGTAAGCATACGCTGGTCACACTGGCGAGAGCGAAGGAATTGCAGGATGCTGGAAATCAGGTTGCTGTCACTTACTGCAATGCCACGGCAGGAACATGTGCGGTCAACTACGGTGGCAGCCCGATTGCATGCATGATCTGCAGAAATCGCGTCAAAAAGACGGCAGAAGCTCTGGGCCTCGAAACAATCCCGCTGTCGGTTGACGGATCAGTTGATAAACAACTGCCGGAAATTCTGTTCAGTGAAAAACGAGCCGTGATGGAGGGCGTGCAGAGTGGAGTGATTTCCACTTTCAGAACGCTGCCGGAGGAGTCTCGAAGAAATCCGATGATCGCCGCCATTAAGCGGCGGTATTTTCGCAACGCCTCACGGTTGCTGAAGTCCATGAAAGCTGTCGTGAAGGATCGTCAGCCGGATCGGATCGAAGTTTTCAACGGCCGACATGCCTGCTCCAGATTCCCCATTATTGCCGCCAGGTCCGCTGGCATACCCTTCACCACTCTGGAAGTGACCGCTCGGCAGTTTCCGATAGTGTGCCCCGGCTATATGGTCCATGATAGACACCAAATCCAGGAACGAATCCTCAGTCATCCTGCAGATGTCGATGTCGCGGAACGTTACTACCTCCGAAATCGTCAGCCTCGCGATAATAAATATGCCCGGAAACATCGTACGGCGTTTGTCCCTCCCGATGCGAGCGGATACCGAAAACGAATCAGCGTCTTCCTGAGCAGT
>Ga0138256_10000750_pt1 | contig 34908 bp, 25 predicted proteins | sample KNB2016incub_MG_FD_105486 | JGI IMG/M metagenome (GOLD analysis project Ga0138256, IMG submission 105486) | Active sludge microbial communities from wastewater in Klosterneuburg, Austria - KNB2014incub_MG | ecosystem: Engineered > WWTP > Activated sludge > Unclassified | place: Austria... | reverse complement strand
GGGTGCACCTCGCCATCGTCGGTGTGGGTGTAGGTGAGGTTTTCGCGCATGTACTCGGGCAGCAGGTGGCGCCGGTTGCTGGTGGCGTAGATCAGCACGTTGGGCGTGGCTGCGGCCACCGAACCGTCGAGGATGGACTTGAGCGCCTTGTAGCCCGGCTCGCCGTCCTCGAAGCTCAGGTCGTCGCAGAACACGATGAAGTATTCCGGCCTGCCTGCCACCACGTCCACGATGTCGGGCAAATCGGTCAGGTCGGCCTTGTCCACCTCGATCAGGCGCAGGCCCTGCGGTGCGTAGGCATTCAGGCAGGCCTTGATGAGCGAGGACTTGCCCGTGCCGCGCGCGCCCGTGAGCAGCACGTTGTTGGCTGGCAGGCCGCGTACAAACTGCTCGGTGTTGCGCTGGATCTTTTCCTTCTGGCCGTCGATTTCCTTCAGATCTTCCAGGCGCATCGCTGCCACATGGCGCACGGGTTCGAGCGTGCCGTGGCCGCTGCTGCGCTTGCGGTAACGCCATGCGATGGCTGCCGACCAGTCGGGCGCGGCCAGCGGCTGCGGCAGCACGGATTCGATGCGCGCGATGAGCTGCTCAGCCCGCACCATAAGATGCTCAAATTTCTCATTCATTTTGGCCTCCAGCGTCTATCAATAAAGCGCAAGCAGCTATAAAATCAGGAGCAAAACACCCTGCGCTCGCAAAGCCTGCCACCCTTGCACGTGGCACGGCCCAGGCCAGAGCCCCCGCTCAAGGGCCGCCCCGCCGCGCCGGGGGCGTCCCCCTACCCGCAGCGCGCAGCGTTGCGAGAGCGGGGGGAAGCGGCGAAGCCGCTCAGGGGGGTGTCCACTTCAAGAGCGGTAATCGGCATTGATGGTCACGTATTCGTGGCTCAGGTCGCAGGTCCAGACGGTGTCCTGCGCCGTGCCACGGCCCAGCAACACGCGCACGGTGATCTCGCTCTGCTTCATCACGCGCTGGCCGTCCTCCTCGCGATACTGGGGGTTGCGCCCACCCTGCACGGCCACGTGCACGTCGTCGAGGTAGAGGTCGATGCCGGTCTGGTCCAGGTCCTCGATGCCCGCATAGCCCACGGCCGCCAGGATGCGGCCCAGGTTCGGGTCGCTGGCGAAAAACGCCGTCTTGACCAGCGGCGAATGCGCAATGGCGCAGGCCACCTTGCGGCATTCCTCGCCGGTCTTGCCGCCTTCCACGCGCACGGTGATGAATTTGGTCGCGCCCTCGCCATCGCGCACGATGGCCTGGGCGAGCTTCTGCGCCACGTCCAGCAGCGCGGCCTTGAGCGCCTGGCCCTCGGCGCTGGACAGCGATTCGATGGGGGCGTGCGCGGCCTTGTGCGTGGCGACGAGCATGAAACAGTCGTTGGTGGAGGTGTCGCCGTCGATGGTGATGCGGTTGAACGACTGGTCTGCCAGCTCACGCACCAGGCCCTGCAGCAGGCCGGGGGCGATGCGCGCGTCGGTGGCCACGAAGCCCAGCATGGTCGCCATGTTCGGGCGGATCATGCCCGCGCCCTTGGCAATGCCGGTCACCGTGACGGTGGCGCCGCCGATCTGCACCTGGCGGCTGAAGGCCTTGGGCACGGTGTCGGTGGTCATGATGCCCTCAGCCGCGCGCGCCCAGTGGGCGGGTTGCGCATCGGCGATGGCGGCAGGCAACCCGGCTTCGATACGATCCACGGGCAGCGGCTCCATGATGACGCCGGTGGAGAAGGGCAACACCTGCGCCGCATCCACCTGCAGAAGGCGTGCCAACGCAGCGCTGGTCGCACGCGCGCGGGCCAGGCCCTCGGCGCCCGTGCCCGCATTGGCGTTGCCCGTGTTCACCACGAGTGCGCGGATGGAATGCCCCGCTGCCAGGTGCTCGCGGCAGACCTGCACCGGCGCGGCGCAAAAGCGGTTCTGCGTGAACACGCCCGCCACGCTCGCGCCTTCATCGAGCAGAAAGACGGTCAGGTCCTTGCGGTTGGCCTTGCGCACGCCAGCTTCGGCAACGCCAATGCGCACGCCAGCCACAGGGTGCAGATCGGCAGGGTTGGGGGCGGAGAGATGTACGGGCATGGATGTCCTTCCTTAAGCAGGGACGATGATAGGGCGCCCCAAAAAAACATGGGCTGCAGCCCCCGAAACTGGCGCGACCCACACCCACAGACACGGCGCAAGGGCAGCCCCGCCGCGCTGGTATCGTCCCCCTTCCCGGCGAAGCCGAGAGAAGGGGGGAGCGGCGCAGCCGCTCAGGGGGTTGTGCCTGGTTCTAGGCGAGTTTGCCGTGGCACTGCTTGTATTTTTTCCCACTGCCGCAGGGGCAGGGGTCGTTGCGGCCCACGCGGCCGCCAGCGGCCACCTTTTGCTGCACGCTCAATGTGCGCTCGTCCACGGTGGTTTCCACCTCGCCGGTCTCGGTGGGCGCGGTGTAGGTCACATTGGCGATGCTCTCGGCACGCTTTTCCATGTCTTCGGCGACCTGGTCGAGCTCGGTCGGCGATTGCACCTGCACCGTCATCAGCACCTTGGTGACCTCGTTCTTCACGATGTCCAGCAACTGGCGGAACAGCTCAAAAGCCTCGCGCTTGTACTCCTGCTTGGGTTGCTTTTGCGCATAACCACGCAGGTGGATGCCCTGGCGCAGGTAGTCCAGCGCGCTCAGGTGGTCTCGCCAGTGGGTGTCAAAGTTCTGCAGGAGCACCATGCGTTCAAACTGCATGAAGTTTTCCTTGCCGACGATCTGGACTTTGGCGTCGAAGGCGTCGTGGGCCGCCTTGACCACCTTTTCCAGGATCTCGTCATCGGTCACGGAGTTGGCGCCTGCTACCAGTTGCTGTAGTGGCAGCGCGATCTGCCACTCTTCGAGGAGCAGTTTTTCAAGCGCTGGCAGGTCCCACTGCTCTTCAACCGATTCTGCCGGGACGTGGGAACGCACGATGTCGGTAAAGCAGTCTTCGCGCATCGCTGCAATCACGTCCGACAGGTCGACCGCATCAAGGATGTCGTTGCGCTGCTGGTAGATGACCTTGCGCTGGTCATTGGCCACGTCGTCGTATTCGAGCAGCTGTTTGCGTATGTCGAAGTTGCGTGCCTCGACCTTGCGCTGCGCCGACTCGATGCTGCGGCTGACAATGCCCGCTTCGATAGCTTCGCCATCGGGCATCTTGAGCCGGTCCATGATGGCCTTGACCCGGTCCCCCGCGAAGATGCGCATCAGCGAATCGTCCAGGCTCAGATAAAAACGCGAGGAGCCGGGGTCGCCCTGGCGGCCCGAGCGGCCGCGCAGCTGGTTGTCAATGCGGCGCGATTCATGGCGCTCGGTGGCAATGATGCGCAGCCCGCCCAGCGCCTTGACCTTTTCGTGGTCCTGGGTCCAGTCGGCGCGCATCTGGGCAATACGGGACTGCTTTGTCCCCTCATCCAGGCTCTCGTCGGCCTCGACCTCGGCAATGCTTTTCTCGATGTTGCCGCCAAGCACGATGTCGGTGCCTCGACCCGCCATGTTGGTGGCGATGGTGATCATGCCGGGGCGTCCGGCCTGGGCCACGATGTCGGCCTCGCGGGCGTGCTGCTTGGCATTGAGCACCTGGTGCGGCAGGCCCACCTTGTTCAGAAGCTGGTCGATGATCTCGGAGTTTTCGATCGAGGTTGTACCGACCAGCACCGGCTGGCCGCGCTCGTGGCACTCGCGGATATCCTGGATGGCGGCCTCGTACTTCTCGCGCGTGGTCTTGTACACGCGGTCGAGCTGGTCGTCGCGCTTGCTGGGCCGGTTGGGCGGGATCACCATGGTTTCCAGGCCGTAGATTTCCTGGAACTCGTAGGCCTCGGTGTCGGCCGTGCCGGTCATGCCCGAGAGCTTGTTGTACAGACGGAAGTAGTTCTGGAAAGTGATCGAGGCGAGCGTCTGGTTCTCTGCCTGGATCTGCACGCCCTCCTTGGCCTCCACTGCCTGGTGCAAGCCATCGCTCCAGCGGCGGCCCGCCATCAGGCGGCCCGTGAACTCGTCCACGATGACGATCTCGCCGTCCTGAACCACGTAGTGCTGGTCGCGGTTGTACAGGTGGTTGGCCCGCAGCGCTGCATACAGGTGGTGCATGAGCGTGATGTTGGCCGGGTCGTAGAGCGAAGCGCCCTCGGCAATCAGGCCCTGGCTGGCCAGGATGCGCTCGGCGTTCTCGTGGCCCTGCTCGGTCAGGAAGACCTGGTGCGCTTTTTCGTCCACCGTGAAATCGCCGGGCTTGGTCACGCCCTCGCCGGTGCGCGGGTCGGCCTCGCCCTCCTGGCGCACCAGCAGCGGCACGACCTTGTTGATGGCCAGGTAGGTGGCCGTATGGTCTTCGGCCTGGCCGCTGATGATCAGCGGTGTGCGCGCCTCGTCGATGAGGATGGAGTCCACTTCGTCCACGATGGCGTAGTTGAGCCTGCGCTGCACCCGGTCGTTCGCCTCGTAGACCATGTTGTCACGCAGGTAATCGAAACCGTACTCGTTGTTGGTGCCGTAGGTGATGTCGGAACCGTAGGCCGCCTGCTTTTCCGGACGCGGCATGTTGGGCAGATTGATGCCCACCGTGAGTCCGAGAAAGTTGTACAGCCGCCCCATCCATTTGGCATCGCGGCTGGCCAGGTAGTCGTTCACCGTCACCACGTGCACGCCCTCGCCCGACAGGGCATTGAGGTACACCGGCAAAGTGGCCGTCAGCGTCTTGCCTTCACCGGTGCGCATTTCGGCAATTTTGCCGAAATGCAGCGCCATGCCGCCCAGCAGCTGCACATCGAAGTGGCGCATCTTCATCACGCGCTTGGAGCCCTCGCGCACCACGGCAAACGCCTCGGGCAACAGGGCGTCAAGGGTTTCTCCCTGGGCCACGCGCTGCTTGAACTCTTGCGTCTTGGCGCGGAGGGCGTCGTCGCTCAGGGCCTCAAATTCGGGCTCCATCGCGTTGATGCGAGCCACCGTCTTGCGGTATTGCTTGAGAAGCCGGTCGTTGCGGCTGCCGAAAATTTTGGTGAGAAAGTTGGTGGCCATGCGAACAGGCCCGCCCCGCACGCCCCAAGGCGTACCGAACGGCCAGAATCCCTATGAAGAATGAGAACCAGTTGGGGTTGCTGTCCAGCAATGCAAGCGCAGAGCGTGGAAGCGGATGCAACCGCAGTCCGCGGATTTTACCTGCCCGCAGCGGTGGGTCGTGCGCCCCCGGGCTGGAGGGCAGCCACCTTGCCTGCGGCCAGACTGCCCGCAGACAGGAATTTTTTGGGATCCTGGGGAATGCCCTGCACCAGCACCTCGAAATGCAGATGCGCGCCCGTCGAACGCCCCGTGCTCCCCACTTCAGCGATATTTTGCCCACGCCGCACCAGATCGCCCTGCTTGACCAGGACCTTGGACGCATGGGCGTAGCGGGTGACCAGCTGGTTTCCATGGTCGATTTCGACCATGTTCCCGAAGGCCGGATGAAACTGCTGGGTGACAACCACGCCGCCCGCCGCAGCCACGATGGCCGAGCCGGTATCGGCAGAAAAGTCCAGCCCGGCATGCAGCGCGGACTGGCCGGTGAACGGGTCGATGCGAAAGCCAAAACCGGAGCCCACCGCCTTGCCCGGTGCCGGATTCTCGGTGGGAACCATGTGCTTGCGGATGTGCTGGTCGAACAGGCGCGACTCCAGCACCGTCATCAGGTCGATGCGTTCGCCGGTCAACTGGTCAAGCTCGTTGAGCGTGGCGTCCAGCTCCTGCAGGGTCAGCGGGCGCCCGGAAATCAGCGCGCCGCCGAGTCCAGGCGGGCGTTGCTTGCTGGTGGCAGGCTCTATGCCGGCCAGGCCCGAGACACGCTCACCCAGTGAGTCAAGCTCCACCAGCCGGGCCTGCATTTCGCCCAGCTTGCGCGCCATGGCATCCAGGTTTTGCCGCAAAAACCGGTCGCGTTGCTCGAATTCATCCTGAACCACCAGTCGCACCACAGCACCCACCACGGGCCAGCCCTCGCGCGCGCCCTTGAGGAACACCAGGTGGTAGAGCAGCGCAGCAATGCTCATCAGCACAAAAGACGCCGCCAGGCCCGCGGCGACCAGGCGCCCCCCCGTGAGGTGGATGGTGCGGCTGCGTGCCAGCCGGGTGTCCATGATAATCAGCTGCATTCTTGCTTTCCTGTGTTCTCTACAGTCCATGCACCGCCGTCACCACGCAGTCACACTGCAACAAGCCGCCGATGAATCACCGATGCTGGCGAAACTGGCAGTCCTGACCCGTGAATCGAGTGAAAGGCTCAAAGCGGTGGAATTTCTGGTTCCACCGGCGCTGCGTCCGGCACTTCAGGCCGGTCCGATCGATGGACCCACCTGGTGCCTTGTGGTCCAAAGCAATGCTGCCGCAGCCAAATTGCGGCAGTTGCTGCCCGCCATGCAGGCCCATTTGCGCAGCAAGGGCTGGGAGGTTAACGTGATTCGCCTGAAAATTCAAACCTGACCCCCTGAAATACCAGGGTTAACCCTTAACCCAAGAGGGCAACCCTTTGAAGGATCAGGCCCATGCGCGTCACGCCCGGCTGCGCAAGGTGCGGCTGAGCAGCACCACCGGCACCAGCCCCACCAGCACCAGCGCCAGCGAAGGCAGCGCCGCCTCGCCCAGGCGCTCGTCACGCGCCAACTGGTACGCCACCACGGCCAGGGTGTCGCTGTTGAACGGGCGCAGCACCATGGTGGCCGGCAGCTCTTTCATCACATCCACAAACACCAGCAGCGCTGCCGCCGCCGTGGATCGCCTCAGCAGCGGCCAGTGCACGCTCGCCAGCAAACGGCTACTCCCCGCACCCAGCATGCGCGCCGAATCGTCGAGGCTGCCCGGAATGCGCGCATAGCCGCTCTGCACCGACTGCAGCGCCACCGCACAAAAACGCACCAGATAGGCCCAGACAATGCCCACCGAGGTGGTCGTGATCAGCGCCCCCACGCCCCAGTGCGGCGCAATGCCCTGCAACCAGCCCACGGGCAACAGCAGGCCCACCACGATCACGGCACCCGGCACGGCATAGCCAACGCTGGCCAGCCGCACCACGCCACGCGTCAGCAGATCGGGCCTGCGGCGCACGGCAAAGGCCAGCGCCAGCGCCACCGCCACCGCCAGCCCAGCCGCGATACCCCCCAAACGCACGCTGTTCCAGGCCCATTCCAGAAAACGCCCCCAGGGCAGGACCGACCAGTCGGCCGCCAGCGGGCGCAGCATGAACACCACGGGCGCCACAAAGCCCATGAGCACCGGCAGCAGGCACACCCCCCAGGCCGCCACGCGCGGCCATCCGCGCAGCAGCACCGGCTGGGCCTCGGCCGCGCCGGCATGGCCACGCGGCGCGGCAAAGCGCATGCGTTGCTGCGCGCGGTGCTCCAGCCACAGCAACAGAAGCACCAGCGCAAGCAGCATGGTCGAGAGCTGCGCGGCTGCCGTGCGGTTGTCCATGGCCAGCCAGGCCTTGAGGATGCCGGTGGTGAAAGTCTGGATGCCGAAGTAGCTGGTCACGCCAAAGTCGGCCAGGGTCTCCATGAGCACCAGTGCCACCCCCGCCGCCACCGCCGGGCGGGCCAGCGGCAGGGCAATGGTGGCGATGCGCCGCGAGAGCGGCGCCCCGAGCAGTCGCGCGGCCTCCATCAGGTGCGCGGCGCGCTCGCCCAGCGCCGTACGGGCCAGCAGGTACACATACGGATAGAGCGAGAACAGAAACACCCAGATGGCCCCCCAGAGGCTGCGCACCTCGGGCAGCAGGCGGCCCTCCCAGCCAAACGCCTCGCGCAGGCCCACCTGCAGCGGCCCGCTGAACTGCAGAAAGTCGGTGTAGGCATAGGCCGTAACGTAGGCGGGCATGGCCAGCGGCAGCAGCAGCAGCCATTCAAACACGCGCCTCCCGGGGAACTCGAACAGCGTCACCACGGCCGCGGTGGCCGTGCCCAGCACGGCCGCGCCCACGCCCACCCACAAGGCGAGCCAGAGCGTTGTCCAGACATAACCCGGCAGCACCGTGGCAGCCATCTCGCGCAGGATGGTGCCCGAAGGCGCCTGCGCCGCGCCCCAGGGCAGCCACGCGCCCAGCAACGCCAGCACCGGCAGCGACAGCAGGCAGGCGAGCAGCAACAGGGGCAAGGTGCGCAGGGCAGAGAAGAAGCGGTGCAAGGTGAGCAGCTCGGTCGGCAAAAATGGGATGCAGCAGGTCCAGCTGCCGGCCCCGCAACGGGTGCCCACGAATACAAATGCGAATTCTAAGCATTCGAGGCAACAGACCTACAATTCAGCCATGTTTCTCGAGGTCTCCCAACTTGAAGTGCGCTACGCGGGCCAGGCCCAGGCGGCGGTGCAAGGTGTGTCGCTGGGGCTGAGTGCGGGCCAGATCGGGGTGCTGATCGGCCCCTCGGGCTGCGGCAAGACCACGCTGCTGCGCGCCGTGGCAGGGCTCGAACCCGTGGCGGCGGGCGCCATCCGCCTGAGCAAGCAGACCATGGGCAGCCCGCAGCACAGCGTGCCGCCCGAGCAGCGGCGCATCGGTATGGTGTTCCAGGACTACGCCCTCTTCCCGCACCTGAGCGTGGGCCGCAACATTGCCTTCGGCATCCACGACCTGCCGCGCGCCGAGCAGGCGGCGCGCGTGGCCGAGGTGCTGCAGCTCGTCGGCCTGGAAGGCAGCGAACAGCGCTACCCGCACGAGCTCTCGGGCGGCCAGCAGCAGCGCGTGGCACTGGCCCGCGCGCTGGCGCCGCGCCCCCAGCTCATGCTGCTCGATGAGCCCTTCTCCAACCTCGACGTGGACCTGCGCGAGCGGCTGGCGCACGAGGTGCGCGCCATCCTGAAGCAGGCGGGCGCCACGGCGCTGTTCGTCACGCACGACCAGCTCGAAGCCTTTGCCATCGGCGACGTGATCGGCGTGATGCACCAGGGGCACCTGCACCAGTGGGACGATGCCTACACGCTCTACCACCGCCCGGCCACGCGATTCGTGGCCGACTTCATCGGCCATGGCGTGTTTGCCCCCGCCACGCTGGTGCAGCAAGGCAGCAGCGTGGTGGTGCGCACGCCGCTGGGCGACCTGGCCAACCTCACCGAATGCCCGCTGCCCACCCGCTACCCCGCCGGCGAATGCGACGTGCTGCTGCGTGCCGACGACATCGTGCACGACGACGCCGCGCCCGTACAGGCGCAGATCGTGCGCAAGTCGTTTCGCGGTTCGGAGTTTCTCTACACCCTGCGCCTGAACAACGGCCAGGCCCTGCTCGCCCATGTGCCCAGCCACCACGACCACGCCATCGGCGAGTGGATCGGCATTCGCGCCCTGGTGGACCATGTGGTGACGTTCGAACGCAGAAATTCATAAAAAATATGGCTATAGCGCTTATCCAATAAGCGCAAATAGCTATATTTTTTATAGCACACAGCGCGAGCGCCACCGCTGGGAGCTTGCCGAACTTGGCGTAGGCGTCATGGCACCGTCACGGCACTTGCCCAGAATGCATTGCATCTGGTTACAGGTTGCCCCCATGAATTCTTTGGACCGCCTTTACGACGCGCTGGCCGCAGGTGCAGCCGACAAACGCTACGCGCATGCCTCACTGGCCACACGCGCAGAACATCTGACGGCCCGAGCCGAACCCGTGACACCCGGACACGACAACGAACATGTGTGCGCCCTGTTTGCCATGAACGAGTCCCAGGAGACGCTGGCCGTGGTGGAAAACGGACAGCCCATCGGGCTCATCAATCGCCACATCTTCATGGAGCAATATGCCCGGCCCTTTGCGCGCGACGTGTTCGGGCGCAAGAGCTGCATCGCCTTCATGGACAAGATGCCGGTGGTAATTGACCGCGCAATGCCCATCGAGCTGCTGGTGAAGACCGCCGTCGACGCCGGCGGCCGGGTGCTCAAGGATGGCTTCATCACCACCGCCGAGGGGCAATACCTGGGCTTGGGCACGGGCTACGGGTTGATGAAGGCCATGTCCGACATCGAAACCGAAAAAACCCGACAGTTGCTCTCCAGCATCAGCTACGCAAGCCTGATCCAGCGCTCGCACCTGGCAGAGTCCGACCGCGTGCTGCGCGAATACCTGCCCGACCATGCGCTGCTGTGGCAGCCACGCGACGTGGTGGGCGGCGACGCGTACTTCTTCCGCCACACCCCCGCAGGCCTGGTCGGTTGCGTGTTCGACTGCACGGGCCACGGTGTCCCCGGCGCCTTCATGACCTTGATTGCCCTGTCGTTCCTGGAGCAGGCCATCGAGGCCGACGATCGGGCCGTCGACCCCGGTGCCACGCTCACGGCGATGAACCGCTATATCAAACGCGTCCTGCAACAACAGCAGCGCGAAGGGGATGCCTTCAACCTGGGCAGCCGGTCGTCGAGCGACGGGCTGGACGCCGCCATGTTCGTGATCGCCCCCGACGGGCAAATGCTGCACTTTGCCTCGGCACGCCTGTGCCTGCTGCTCTCGCCCGACGAGGGGCAGGACGTCGTGATGGTCGAGGGTGACAAGGCCGGCATCGGCTACGCCAGCACCCCGGACGATCAGACCTGGACCACCCAGCAGGTTCCGCTTGCTGGTACCAGCCTGCTGGTGCTGTCCACCGACGGTGTGATCGACCAGATTGGCGGGCCGCGCCAGATCGCCCACGGCAAGCGCCGCCTGGTGCATTTTCTGGACGAGCGCAGGGGTATCAGCGCACGCGCTTTGTGCGCCGAATTCTCCGAGCACTTCAGCCAGTGGCAGGGGAACGAGCGCCGCCGTGACGACGTCTCGCTGCTGGCTTTCCGTGCGGGCAAGCCGGTGAAGGCACTGGCATGAATCCGCCCGATTTCGAGCGCTTTCAGGTCAGCGCGCAAGACCACGGCGTGCTCTTTTACTACGTGGGCGAGTTCACCGCGCCCATGGTCTCTGCCGCAGCCGACACACTCAAGGCCCGCCTGGCCACCGAAGACGCCAGTGGGCCAGCCAAGCGCAAGGTGTTCTCCACCTTTGTTGAAATGGCGCAAAACATTCTGCACTATGCCGCGCCCTCGCCCGGCGACGGCGCCCAGGCCTCGCCGCGTGGCGCCATCGCCGTCGGGCGCCTGGCCGAAGGCAGCACCGATGGCCAGTATTGGCTGGTCTGCAGCAACCCGGTAACCGTGGAGCATGTGGCCCGCCTGACCGACAAGCTCACCGCTTTGCGCGCCATGAGCCTGGAAGAGATCAAACAGAGCTACCGCGAACAACTGCGCAACGATGCGCACACCAGCACCGACACCCAGAGCTGCGGCGCAGGCCTGGGCCTGCTGACCATGGCGCGCGACGCCAGTGCGCCGCTGGAGTTCAGCTTTGCCTCCACCTCCGATCCGCACGACCGCACTGCGCTGTTCCATGTGAAAGCGCGGATCTGATTCCCCATCCACCTGACCCCGGAGAAACCGCCATGCAGAACCTGCACATTGAACGCAGCAACGTCACCCCTGAAATCCTCTTCATGCCGGCACAGCAGCGCCTGGAGATCTCGGGCGAGTGCTACCCCGAGAACCCCCTGCCCTTTTTCCAGCCCCTGCTGCAAACCCTGCACACCTACTTTGAAAAGGAGCGGCCGACCCGTTTCGAGGCGCGGATGCAGCTGCAATACATCAACAGTGCCTCCACCATGGGGCTGCGCTCGCTGTTTTCACTGCTCAATAGTGCAGGCAAAAAGGGCACAGACACGCGCGTGCTCTGGACTTACGACGCCGAGGACGATGCCATCGAGGAACTGGGCCTGGATCTGGTGGAAGACTTCCACCATGTGCTGCTCGAACGCCAGCCGCTGAGTGTGGCCTGAAGGCCATTCACCCCACCGCAGGCCGCGGCGCCTGCGCGGTCAAGGTGGTGACCGGCGGGCGATCTTTTCAAGACTGGAGAGATCGAGCTGCGCCATCATGGACCGGACCGACTGGATGTCCATCCGGTCCGCCTCGATGCTGACCAGGATGCCATTCTTGAGCACCGTCTTGAATTCCGCGTAGCTTCCATCCTTGGCGTAGCGCTGGTGCAGGGTGCGTCCACCTTCCTGCCAGGTTTTTTCTACGCTGGTCTGGTCCTCCTTCTCGCCCTGGGCCATACCCATTGCAAGCACGGCCATCGGCCCCAGGCCACCCATGTCGGTAATTTCCAGGCGCGCCTCTTTCTGGCCATTGCTGAACTGGGCGCTCGCTTGGCTGGTGGGCAGGCCCAGGGCCGCACCATCCTGCACATCCCAGCCGGTGCGCGCCATGTCGGCCAGTTGCTCGGGCAGCGCCGCTTTGAGTGCCTGCGCCGCCACCGCCTGGCCTCCACCCAGCATGCCGGCGGCCACACTGGCAGCGTTGGCGGTGGCTGCAGCCATGGCGGCCGGGTCCTGGCGACTCTGCGCCTGCTCCATCTGGCGGGCAGCATCTTCCATTTTTTTGCTGGCGGCTTCCAGCGCAGCGGTATCAATGTCAACCCTGCCGCCCGGCGTGTTGACCGAGACAGAGGGCATGCCACTGCCCTGCAGCGAACTGCCACCCGGCATGAACAGGGCACCCACCGCCCCGATGACAAGCCCCATGACAATGGCCGCCAGCACCACCACCACGGTGTAAGTCACCGTCTTCTCGGGCGGATTGCGCATCAGGACGGGCAGTCCGGTGTAAAGGAGGTAAACCGAGTACAGCGCAGCCAGCAAGCCAAGCATGGCAAGCATTGGCAGCAGCGAGAAAACGCCCCCCAGCAGCGCTGCTGTGCTGGCGTACACCGCGAGCTTGAGTGCCTGGATCGGGTTTTTCTGTCCACCGAACGTGGGGGCCAGTGCATCGACAATGAGCGCCAGAACAAACACCCCCACCAGGCTCAGCGCATACGAAACCACCATGTTCACCAGACCCGAAAGCAATGGAACGCGGAGGGAGACACCGAAGGCACCGACGCCGATCAGCGACATGCCAATGAACCCGCACACCGCTGGAATGGCCGCCAGCACCATCAGGTAACGGGTGTACAGCCCGGCCACATCGGCCTGCTCGGCTTCAATGATGGGCCAGGTATCCCTGGGCTGCAGAAGAATGCTCTTGGCGCGATCAATCAGGTTCATGGGTCCTCCCGGCAACATGGACGGCCCGCAATCACAGACGGGGGCCGAAGAGTTGTGGAAGATACTGGAAAAGCATGAAAGTCCGACAGTCTGGGCGGTAACGTGACACCAGATTCGCGCAATATGCACGCTTTTGCATGCAGAAGCGCCACTCGTGGACAGGGCGAACCGAAGCTCAGCTGCGCCGCAGTTCGTCCACAGACTGGTGCAGATGCTGTGCCCAGGTACGGCGGTCGCGCTCGAGCGAGCGCTCGGGCTGGCCAAAATGCACCACCGCCTCGATGGGTGGCGCGCTCAGCGTGCGCCAGATCGAACCGATCAGCGTCTCATCCCCCACAAAGCTCGGAGCGAAGCTGGTCTGCCCGGTGGCTTTGTCAGCAAAGTGCAGGCCCACGGGCAGCACCGGCGCATCGGCCAGCACTGCGGCCTGCAGCAGGTTGGCATGAAACGGCAACAGCGCACGCCCGTCGCCGGTGGTGCCTTCCGGAAACACCGCCAGCACCTCGCCCTGCTCCAGCGATTGCTGCATGGTGCGCACCATGCGCATGGCATCGCGGCGCGAACTGCGCTCGATGTACAGCGTGCCTGCGGCCGTGGCCAGCGCGCCAACCAGGGGCCAGCCCTGGACATCCGACTTGGACACAAACCGGCAGTAACGCGCTGCATGCAGCACCGGGATGTCCAGCCAGGACAGGTGGTTTGCCACCAGCATGACCGGCCCCGCCACCGGCGGTTCTCCACGGATGACCAGGGAAACGCCCGCGTGCGCCAGCAGCTCCAGCGACCAGGCCTGAACCCGCATTTGCTGCTGGCCTGGCGAAAGTGCCGGAAAACGGAGCGCCACCACCCCCAGACCCCACAGCATGTGCATGGCCAGGCGCAGCAGACGCCAGCACGCCTTGAAGCGGCTCACGAGCGCCGCCCTGTCGCCCGACCCGGACCCACCTTGGACGAACGCAGCCCCCAGAGCAGCATGCACACCGTTTCAATCCCGGTCAAAGGCCACCTGCCCCCCCACCAGGGTGCAGCGCACCCGGCCCGGCAATTCATAGCCCCCAAACGGGGTGTGCTTGCCTTGGCTGCGCAACGCGTCGGCCTGCACGGTCCAGGTGTCTTGCGGGTCCACGATGCAGACATCACCCACACCGCCCTCGACCAGCTGGCCCACGCTGGCCTGCAGCGTGCCCAAGGCTGTGCCCAGCACGCGCGCGGGCTCGCTCGTCACCACGGCGAGCGCACGGGCCAGCGGCACGCCGCCATCGCGTGACCACTTGAGCGCCAGGCTCAGCAGCAGCTCCAGCCCCGTGGCTCCGGGTTCGGCCTCGGCAAAAGGCAGGGTCTTGGCGTCTTCGTCCACGGGGTTGTGGTCGGACACCAGGGCGTCGATGGTGCCGTCGCGCAGCCCGGCCTGCAGCGCGTCGCGGTCGCGCTGCTGGCGCAGCGGCGGCGTCAGGCGTGCGCGGCTGTCGAAAAAACCAATGTCGGTATCGGTAAGCAGCAGCGAGTTGATGCTGACGTCACAGGTCACCTTCAGCCCCTCGGCACGGGCCTGGCGCACCAGAGCCACGCCGGCAGCGCTGGAGAGGCGGCACAGGTGCACACGGGCGCTGGTGCTTTTGAGCAGCTCGAAAATGGTGTGCAACGCAATCGTCTCGGCAGCCACCGGCACGCCCGACAGGCCCAGCCGTGTGGCCAGCGGTCCACTGGCTGCCACGCCCTTGCCCAGGTTCAGCTCTTGCGGGCGCAGCCACACCGTGTAGCCGAAGGTGGCCGCGTATTGCAGTGCGCGTTGCAGCACCTGGGTGCTGGACAGGGCCACCTCGGCCTGACCGAAGCCCACGCAACCGGACTCGGTCAGTTCGGCCATTTCCGTCAGCACCTCGCCAGCGAGGCCACGCGTGAGCGCACCCAGCGGGAACAGGCGCGACTGGTGCAGCTTTTCGGCACGGAACTTGAGCATTTCGACCAGGCCCGGCTCATCAAGTACCGGGTCAGTGTCAGGCGGGCAGACCAGGCTGGTCACGCCCCCGGCCACGGCGGCGGCCATTTCGCTTTCGAGCATGCCTTCGTGCTCGTAGCCGGGCTCGCGCAGGCGCGCTGCCAGGTCCACCAAACCCGGCAGCACCAGACAACCCGCAGCGTCGATGCTGCGGTGGGGCGCAAAGTCGGGCGGCACACGCCCGATACCCACGATGCGCCCCGCTGCCAGGGCCACGTCGCACACTTTGTCAAGCCCGCTGGCGGGGTCGATGACCCGACCGTTCTGGATGAGTATTTTCATGGTTTCAAGCCAAATTGGCCGCTAGCGCTTATCAATAAAGCGCGAACAGCTATGAAAACAGGAGCATTCGCCACCGGCATCACGCCTCATTCCCGGCGACGATGGACATGACCGCCATGCGCACCGCGATGCCGAAGGTCACCTGCGGCAGGATCACGGCCTGCGGACCATCGACCACGGCGGAGTCGATTTCCACGCCGCGGTTGATGGGGCCGGGGTGCATGACGATGGCGTCAGGCTTGGCCAGCCGCAGCTTCTCGGGCGTGAGGCCGAAGCTCTTGAAGTACTCCTGGCTCGACGGCAGCAGCGCGCCGCTCATGCGCTCGTTCTGCAGGCGCAGCATGATCACCACGTCGGCATCCCTGATGCCCTCTTCGAGCGTGTGGCACACGCGCACGCCCATCTGGGCCATGTCGGGTGGCACCAGCGTGCGCGGACCCACCACACGTACCTCGGCACAGCCCAGGGTGGTGAGGCCATGGATGTCGGAACGCGCCACGCGCGAGTGCAGCACATCGCCCACGATGGCCACGGTGAGGTTGCTGAAGTCCTTTTTGTAGTGCCGGATGGTGTAGAGGTCCAGAAGGCCTTGTGTGGGGTGGGCATGGCGCCCGTCGCCCGCGTTGATCACATGCACGTGCGGCGCCACGTGCTGGGCAATCAGGTAGGGCGCGCCCGACTCGCTGTGCCGCACGACGAACAGGTCGGCCGCCATGGCCGAGAGGTTGGCGATGGTGTCGAGCAGTGATTCGCCCTTGGCTGCCGAGCTGCGCGCGATGTCGAGGTTGAACACGTCGGCCGACAAGCGCTTGGCCGCAATCTCGAACGTGGTGCGCGTGCGCGTGCTGTTCTCGAAGAACAGGTTGACCACGCTCTTGCCGCGCAAAAGCGGCACCTTCTTGACCTCGCGGTCGTTGACCGAGACAAAGTTGGTGGCCGTGTCGAGGATGTGGGTGACGATGTCGCGCGGCAGGCCCTCGATGGACAGGAGATGGATCAGCTCGCCATGGCTGTTGAGTTGGGGGTTGCGCTTGTGAAGCACGGTCACACCTCTTTGACTTGGAAATGGAAGTTGCCGCTGTCGGTGCGCGCCAGCGCCAGCGACTGGCTGGCCGGTAGCGCCACCCGGGCTGCGGCAAAGTCGGCCTGCACCGGCAGCTCGCGCCCGCCACGGTCCACCAGCACGGCCAGGCGTACGCGCGCCGGGCGACCGTAGTCGTAGAGCTCATTGAGCACGGCGCGCAGCGTACGGCCGGTGTAGAGCACGTCGTCGAGCACGAGGACGTCGGCACCGTTCACGTCGAATGGGAGCTGGGTCTGGGCGCTGGCCGCCAGGCCGCGCTGTGCAAAATCGTCACGGTGCATGGCCGACGACAGCACACCGGCGGCTCCGTCGAGCCCCAGGTCTTTCTGCAAGCGTTCGGCCAGCCAGGCACCACCCGAGGCGATGCCAGCCAGACGCGTTTCCGGGCCGCGCAGGGAGCGCACGCCGCGCAGCAGCTCGCGGTACAGGGCCTCGGCGTCCAGCACCAGGCTGCCCGGGGCGCCTGCGGAGAATGTGGTCATGGAAGATTCCTCAAAAACTGTTCCAGGATGATGCAAGCTGAGGCCGCATCGGCGTCGCGCGCGCCGCTGGCCAGGGCCTCGGTGGTGCTGTAGCGTTCGTCCACCTCATACACCGTGAGACCAAAACGGCCCTGCAGCTGGCGGGCAAAGCGCTGCGCACGGCGGGTGTTGTCGTGGCTGGCGCCGTCGGGGTGGTAGGGAACACCCACCACCAGCGCATCGGGCTGCCACTCCTTGATGCGCTCGGCCACCAGGGCAAAGCGGGCATCGCCTTCGGCCTTGATCGTGGCCTGTGGCGTGCTGCTGCGCAGCATGCGGTTGCCCACGGCCACCCCGGTGCGCTTGAGGCCGAAGTCAAAGGCAAGAAACGTCTGGAAATGCGCGGGGACCGCCGGAACTGCCGCAGGCATGGCCGGCGCGCTCATGCGTGGCCCGCTCCGGGCGAAAGCCTCCAGGCCTCCAGGCCCAGCAGGCCCAGCGCAGTGTCGTAGCGCTGCTCAACCGGGGTCTCGAAGATCACCGACAGATCGGCATCCACGGTAAGCCAGCTGTTTTCGGCCAGTTCGGACTCCAGCTGGCCCTCGCCCCAGGCGGAATATCCCAGCGTGACCAGTACCCGGCGCGGCCCTGCACCGGTGGCCAGGGCCTCGAGCACGTCTTTGGAGGTGGTCATCTCCAGCCCGCCTGGGATCACCATGGTCGAGGCGTACGCGGGTTCTTCGGCCTGGTCGCTCTTGCCATGGAGCGATTCGTGCAGCACAAACCCGCGCTCGGTCTGCACCGGCCCGCCCAGAAAGACCGGGGTATCGCTCAGATCGGCGCGCCCCAGAGACAGATCCACCTTGTCGAACAGGCCCTTGAGGTTGATGTCTGTCGGCTTGTTGATGATCAGGCCGAGCGCTCCGCGCTCGCTGTGTTCACAAACGTACACCACGCTGCGTGCAAATGACGCATCCTCCATGCCTGGCATGGCGATGAGGAAATGGTGCGTCAGGTTCATAGGCACGGATGGGGCAGGCATGCCACAATTTTACGGTGAACACACTTGCCGACGATCGTTCGGGGCTGGTCTGGTTTCGGCGCGACCTGCGCGCCGACGACCACGCAGCCCTCTTTCATGCCCTGCAGCAATGCCGCCGCGTGTATTGCGTCTTTGTTTTCGACCGCGCCATCCTCGATCCCCTTGACCCTTCAGACCGCCGCGTGGAATTCATTCACGCATCGGTGACCGAACTCGATGAACGCCTGCGACAACTGGCCCAGCACCCCGATGGCGGCTTGATCGTGCGCCACGGGTTTGCCGAGGTGGAGATCCCCTCCCTGGCCCATGCGCTGGGCGTGGACTCTGTCTTTGCCAACCACGACGACGAACCCCAGGCCCTTGAACGTGATGCCAGGGTGCGTACGGCGCTCGCCCAGGCGCGCCGCGCTTTCCACACGCACCAGGACCACACGATTTTCGAGCGCGACGACCTGTTGACCCAGTCCGGCACCCCGTACAGCGTGTTCACTCCCTACAAGAACGCCTGGTTGCGAAAGGTCGATGCCGCGGCCCTGGAGCCGTATGCGGTGGAGCGATACGCACCGTCCCTGGCACCGCGTCCCCGCGTGGAACTGGAGCCGATGCCGAGTCTCCAGGCGCTGGGCTTTCGCCACTCTGGCCACGAGCGCCCTGCGCTGCCAACGGGCAGCAGCGGCGCAGAGCGCCTGTTCAGTGATTTCTTGCAACGCATCGACCACTATGACCGTGCGCGCGATTTCCCTGCCATCAAGGGACCGAGCTACCTCAGCACCCACCTGCGCTTTGGCACCATTTCGGTTCGCCGGCTGGCACGCACGGCCCACGGGCTTGCCCATTCGGGCAGCACCGGCGCGGCCGTCTGGTTGAACGAGCTCATCTGGCGCGATTTTTATTTCCAGGTGCTTTTTCACTACCCGCATGTCGTGCACCGGAGCTTCAAACCCGCCTACGATGCCATTGCCTGGGAAGAAGGTGCCCACGCCGACGCCTTGTTTGACGCATGGTGCCGGGGTCGGACCGGCTACCCGCTGGTGGACGCCGCCATGGCGCAGATCAACCAGACGGGTTACATGCACAACCGGCTGCGCATGGTGGTGGCAAGCTTTCTGACCAAAGACCTGGGGCTGGACCCGCGGCGCGGCGAGCGTTACTTTGCGGCCCGACTGCTTGATTTCGATCTTGCGGCCAACAACGGGGGGTGGCAATGGGCCAGTTCCAGCGGGTGCGATGCGCAGCCGTACTTCCGAATTTTCAATCCGGTCAGCCAGAGCCAGAAGTTCGACCCCCAAGGGCGGTTCATCCGGCGGTATGTGCCCGAGCTGGCAGCATTGCCAGATGCTGCATTGCATGCCCCCTGGCTTGCCAGACCGGTGGACTTGCAGGCTGCGGGGGTCGAGCTGGGCAGCAGCTATCCGCAGCCCATTGTCGACCACAGCGCCGCCCGGCTACTCACCCTGCAGCGCTACGCTGTCGTCAAATCCGGGCAGGACGACTCACTTGCTGCAGGCTGAACCCGTGTTTCGTTGAAACCGGCAAGCCATCAATGGGGCAACGGCGGAGCCTGATCCTCGTCGTCATGGGCCATCTGCATGCCTTCAGCACCCAGCGATGCTCCGGCAGCGAGTCGCATTTTCAAGGTCATGTCGGTTTTGTTGTCCGCGTGGGCAACCGCGTCTGCCTGGGTGATCTCACCGCGCTTGAAAAGGTCGTAGAGGGATTGGTCAAAAGTGCACATGCCCACTTCACCACTGCGCTCAATCGCTGTCCTGAGCCCCTCCATCTGCCCTTTCTGGATCAGATCCGAAACATAGTGCGAGAGCAGCATGACCTCCACCGCCGGCACCATTCGGCCCCCGGTGCCCATGATGAGCCGCAGGGCAACCACCGCTTTGAGGTTGAGCGACAGATCCATCAGCAACTGGCTGTGCGCGTCTTCCGGAAAGAAGTTGAGGATGCGCTGCACCGCCTGGCTGGCGTTGTTGGCGTGCAGGGTCGACACACAGAGATGCCCTGCTTCGGCGTAATGCATGGCGTGTTGCATTGTCAACCGGTCGCGGATCTCGCCAATCATGATGACATTGGGAGCCTCCCGCATGGCATGCCGCAGGGCCTCGTCATAGGACAGGGTATCGAGCCCGACTTCCCGCTGTGTGACCAGCGATTTCTTGTGGGAGTGAAGGTATTCGATCGGATCCTCCACTGTGAGGATATGGCCCTGCGCAGTCTCGTTGCGGTAGTCCAGCATCGAGGCCAGGGTCGTGGTCTTGCCGGAACCCGCCGCACCCACTGCCAGCACCAGCCCACCCTTGAGCAAAGCCAGCTGCCTGAGAATGTCTGGCAACCCCAGCGCGTCAAGCGAGGGAATCTTCGATGAAACATGGCGAACCACCATTCCCACCTGGCCGCGTTGCAAGTACACGTTGATCCGAAAGCGTTCACCCTGCTGCGTCTGAAAGGCCAGATCGCATTCCAGCCGGGTTTCAAATTCCTCTTGCTGCGCCTTGCGCATGACGGAGTAAGCCAGCGCGCGTACATCGTGAACCGACAGCGCTGCTTCTCCAAGGTGCGAGAACGCCCCCTGGCGCTTCAGGGTAGGCGGGGCACCGACCGTCAAAAACAGGTCGGATGCCCCTAGGCGCACCATCTGTGCAAGACAGGAAAGCAGCCGAGCATCACCCGAGGGAGCCTGGTCGTCCATGCGCAGTCACTCGCGGTTCACACCCGCACAAGGCCATGCAGAAGCCGTCAGGCGACGGCCTCCCCTGCGGCCAGCTTGGCATAGTGCTGAATCAGACTCAGCAACTCATCGTCGGAGTAGGGCTTGCCGAGGTAGTGGTTCACGCCCAGTTCCATTGCATGCTCGCGGTGCTTCTGAGCGATGCGGGACGTGATCATGATGATCGGAAGGTCGCGCAGCGCCGCATCCGCACGGATGTTGCGCGCCAGGTCGAAGCCGTCCATGCGCGGCATTTCGATGTCTGACAGCACCACCGTGGGCCGCTCTTCCTGCAGGCGCTCAAGTGCTTGCAGACCATCGGCAGCCAGCGATACGCGATAACCCTCGCGTTGCAGCAGACGTTGCGTGACGCGGCGCACCGTGATCGAGTCGTCCACCACCAGCACCAGAGGAACCTGGCCCGAGGCCGGAGCGACCGGCGCGGGGCTGGCGACGCCAGCATCGGACACCACAGACACCGCCACAGTACCCAGCGGCATGCTGCTGCGTGCAGCCCGAATCTGCTCGCCATACACCGTGGCCAGCGCGACGGGGTTGTAGATCAGAACCACTGCTCCGGAAGCCAGCACCGACATTCCCGCAAGGCCTGGCAGACGGGAAAGCTGGGGGCCGAGGTTTTTCACCACGACTTCCCGGTTTCCCAGCACCTCATCGACGTGCATGGCAATGCGCTGCGAGGCACTGCGCAGCACGACCACAGGACGTGTCTTGCCCGCTGCGGCTTCGTTGCTGTGCTGCGACGCCTGAAGCAGGGCCCCCGACCAGAAGAAGGGCAGTTTTTCACCCGCCATCTCGAACACGCCGGTTCGGTAGGCAGCTTCGAGTTCGACAACGGGCACGCGGCGCACGATCTCGACGATGTTGGCAGGAATACCCACGGCAAGGTCACCGGCCCTGAGCATCACCACCTGCGTCACAGCGGTAGTGAGGGGCAGCACCATCCGGAAGGAAACACCCTTGTCGGTTTCCGTCTGGGTTTCAATGCGCCCGCCCAGCGAGTTCACCTCGGCGCGCACCACATCCATACCGATGCCACGGCCAGCAAGGCCTGTGACTTCCGAAGCCGTCGAGAACCCAGGCGTGAAGATCAGGTTGGCAGCGTCGGCATCGCTGATCTGCGCATCTGGCGCAATCAGGCCTTGGGCCAGCGCTTTGGCACGGATCCCCGGCAAATTGAGGCCGGATCCGTCGTCCTTGAACTCGACCGATACGTCGTTGCCTTCGTGGCGTAGATCGACGGTGATGGTTCCGGAAGCTGGCTTGCCCTTGGCCACCCGCTGCTCGGGCGTTTCGATGCCGTGGGCCACACAGTTGCGCAGCAAGTGCTCGAAAGCGGGCGTCATCCGGTCGAGGACGCCCCGGTCCATTTCAATCGACCCACCGGTAATGTCGAGCTTGATCTGCTTTCCGGTTTCCTTAGAGGCCTGGCGCACCACCGCGTACAGGCGCTCGGAGATACCTTCAAACTCCACCATGCGCGTACGCAGCAGGTCACGTTGCAACTCGCGCGCCTGGCGCCCCTGAGCGATGAGGTCGTCTTCAGTGCCTTCCATGGCACGCTGGAGATTGCGCTGGATGGTAGCCACGTCGTTCACGGACTCAGCCATCATGCGCGTCAATTCCTGCACCCGCGTGAACCGGTCGAACTCAAGGGGGTCGAAACCTGCGGCGGAATCCTTGGACAAAGCCAGACGCGATTGCATCTGCGATTCGGACTGCATCTCGATATCGCGCAGTTGCTGGCGCAGCCTCTCCAGGTTGCTGGTGAGGTCTGTCATGGAGCCCTTGAGCTGCCCGAGACGCGCCTCCATACGGGAGCGCGTGATCATCACCTCTCCCGCCTGGTTCACCAGGCGGTCGAGCAGCTGCGCACGCACGCGCACCGAGTGGCCTGCTGCCGCACGTGCAGGTGCCGTCTGGATTGCCCCTTGGGGACGTGCCAGAACCGGCCGTGTTGCCTGCGGCATCGCCACGACGGATGCGTCCGCCGTGGTGGGAGTCGCTTCGGATTTGCCCGGAGTCACTACCACGGGCTCGGTCGGTGCCTGTGCGCTGATGGCGCGCAGCGCAGTAAAGTTGGCCTGAAGACCGTCAAAGCTGCCCAGCAAAGGCTCGATGTCGGCCGACTGGACAGTCTCGGTATCGAGCTGCTCAATGGAGGACTCCAGGCGGTGGGACATTTCTCCCAGACGCATGGCTCCCGCCAGACGGGCGCTGCCCTTGAGGGTGTGCAATGCACGCAGAACCTCGGTGCGTGCACCAAGGTTGTCCGGCCTTCCTGCCCACTGGCGCATGGCACCACCCAGCACCGGAAGCAGTTCGGCCGCCTCTTCCTCGAAAATGGGGAACAGGTCGGGGTCGATCACATCCATCACATCGATGTCATCGTCGATGTCGGACGTTGCGGCAACCGCCTTGGCAATGCTGTCGTCGATTTGTTGGTCCAGATCCGGCACCGGGATCGAGAGCGCCGGGGCCACGGGCCCGCGCTGCGCAAGCAGCGGCGCAACCGGCTCGGCCTTCTCGGTGACAAGCGGCTCGGGCTCCGGGGACTGGGCCGATTCCTGCAAGGCGCGCATGTTCTCCGCGTGCCAGGCTTCCATGGCCTGCTCGGCATCTTCGATGGGTGGCGACTGGGTGCTGACAATCTCTGTCTGGAGGATGCGGCGAAGCTCTTCCAGCACCTCCGGGTTGGATTCCTTGAGGAAACCGGCAGCAAACTGGTGCAGAAGTCGACGGATATCGTCGGCCGCATCCAGGAATGCCCTGGCGTCTTCTGGCTGTCCGCGGCTTTGCAACTGCACATGCTCCAGTGCATGCTCCAGCAAACGGGCTGTCTCGGAGAGTGCGCGAAAACCCACCGTGGCAGAACTGCCGGCAAGGGAGTGCGCCAAGCCCACGGCCGTGTCTGGCAGCGGCTCGTTCAGTTCCATCGACCATTCTTGCAGCGAAGTCACCAAGCGACGGGACCACTCGTCGGCCTCATTGAGGTAGACGTTGTACAGAGGAATGCTGATCTTCAGATCGCCAATGATCTTGACGGAATCGTCCTGCACCGGCTCGACCGCACTGTCGGCGACCAACTCAGGCTGTGCTGCAGCGGCCTCGCCCTGAACGCTTTCCGCCAGCACATCGGGCACCAAAGCCTCGTCTTGCACGGGCGCCACAAGCTCTTGGGCAGGCGCGATTGCAGGAACGTCCAACAACAGATCCACTTCGGCTGGTGCCGGCACGCCACCAGCCGAAGGAGCGGCATCGAGTGCTGCCGAGAACTCGGAAAAATCAATGTCCTCGGCCAACGGCACGGCCGGGGCTGCAGCTTGCTCCAGCGGCATGTCTTCATCAAACACCAGCGGTCTGGTGTCGGAGAAATCAACGGCTGGAAGCCGGTCATCGTCCCAGGCGGACGCCTGCTCGGAAACCGGCGCCTTCTCTTGCTCGGCTTCAGCCAAGATGGGTGCAGGAGCCTCAACATCAACCGGCACGGTATCGCCTGGCTGAACCTGCACAACGGGCGTCTGCACATCGGCTTCTTCTGGCAGGACCAGAGGCACCTGCGCACCCTGGAGCCGCAGCGCATCGGCTGCTGTACTGAATGCCGAGGCCTTCCATGCGGTGGCCTGCCCCCTGGAAATGTCGTTGGCCCACCGGGCAAAACCCTGCAGCGACTTCTCGGAAAGCTCCAGCAAAGGCGGCTGAGCCGGTTTTTGCTCCGCCAGCCAGGCATTGAGCAACTGCTCCATCGACCAGGCTGCTTCACCAAAATCATTGAGTCCCACCATGCGAGAGCTGCCCTTGAGCGTATGGAACGCCCGGCGCAAGGTGGTTTGCTCGGTCAGGTCGCCAGGTGATGCCTGAAGCGCGCGAATGGCTTCAAGGCCATTGGTGACGACCTCACGGGCCTCCTCCAGGAAAATATCAAGCAGCTCTTCTTCGACCTCCATGATGACAGCAGGAACGGGCAAAGGAGGAGCGACCGATGGCGAAGCAGGGGTGGCCTCGGCAAGCGGCTCGAATTCGGGCACTTGCGCAGGCTCCTGCATTTGGCTCGATTCAGGCAACAAGCCCTCGGCCAGTGCCGCAGACACCGACGCTTGCGCGCGGGACTCCGCCATGGCAGCAGAGATGTCGATTGGCTGGGTTCGCAAATCAACCGGTACCTCCGCAGCAACTGCAGCCACATGGGGAGCGAGGGTGCGTGGCACCACTTCGGGCAACGGAACAGGAGCACGCTCTTCAATTTTGTGCGCAAGGTCTTGCTGGTCTTCTGCGCCGTCTGTCGCACGGGCACGGGTACGGCCCATCAGGATGCGCAACTCACCCAGCTCTTCGTCATAGACAAACAACTTGCGTGCCATGGCGCGTTGGTAGCTGAGCATGTCGATGAGAAAGCCCAGGGCCCCCAGGCTGTTGCCCAGTTTCTCGAAGGTCTGCCGACGCTCATCTTCGGCAATCGATCCATTGGCCAGCAAACGCTCGACCGTGTCGCGCATCCGAAGCACCGCGAGCGACGCCTGATCGAGTCCCAGCACGGACAGCACACCACGCATCTGCGCCAGTCGGCCGGGAACGCTTGCGAGTGGAGCGACGTCCTCGGGGTTGCGAAAAAACTGGTCCATGGACCGTTCGGCCTCTCCCAGTGTGGCGCGCAATTCATCCACCACGCTGCCCATGGTCTGGTTGTCGCTGACCCGTCGATACAGGTCTTCCATCCAGGGCTCGAGCGGGTCCGGTTCGGCGCCCGCCGTTACGGCGTCCAAGCGCTCGGCAAGACGGCGGGAACGGGCAACCATCTGTTCTTCAGGGGTATCCGTCTCCTCCAGCGCTGCCTGCAGATACAGCACCGACGTTGCCACTTCCATGGCCAGCGCGGCAGAGGGGGGTTCGCCCGCACGGGTCGTGGCTTCAAGTGCCTTGGTCAGCGCCTGGGCCAGGCTCTCGCTGCTACGGTGAAGCTTGCGAAGGGAGTCGCAGACCAGACTGAACTGATCGGCGGCCGGTTTGAGCTTGTTGCGATCCCCACCCGCCAGCGCCGACCAGGTCTCAGCGGCAGCAGAGATGCGCTTGCGTGCCTGTACCAGCACCGCGGGGTCGAAACGACCGAAGCGCCGGGCCTCGTAATCCACCGGGTTCGTGCGGTCCAGGCCAAAGGCCTTGCGTACGGACTGCAAATAAGGAACGTCCTCGTTCTCCACGGGCTGCGCCTGTGAACAGAAAAACAGCAGATCCTGCACGAGCCGATCGGCAATGGCAACGTCCCCACGTGCCAGCGTGGCGTACTGCATGAGAATGCGCGACGCAACACGTTTGGCATACACATCGGCCACAAACAGGCCTCTGGCAAAGGCTTCAAAATAGCCTGCACAGATCTTCCAGAAGGCTCTCGTCTGGCGGTCTGACTGCGCCGCCACAAACCCCAGAGAGATGTCCCGCAATTCGCGGGCGGCCTCGAAATCTGCGTCTTTGACAACGCGCAACACTGCCTGGTCGAGTCGCCCGCGGGCCACGGGCCCATACTCCAGGGGCGTGGCATTGACTTCGATATCGGGCTCGCGGAAACGACGCTCCACAGGCCAGAGATCTGCAGGGTGGACACGCTCGACCCCCGTGAGGGCCTGCACATCCCGGTACTGCGGGAACAGCGCTACAGGCGATACCGCCTTGCCTGCCAGCACGCTTTCTAGGTACTCATTCAACGCGAAGCTGGCTCGCTCCAGGGCACCGGCGGCGTCGTCAGTGCAAAGCTCGGGGCGCTGTACAAACCGCTGAACCGCCGACTCCATTGCCCTCAGCACCAGCGCGGGGGAGGCCATTCCAACCATTTCGAGCGCGCCACACGCCTGGTGCAGTTGCTGCCGTGCCATTCGCAACGCAGCAACATCCAGCGTTGCCAGATCGGATTCGCGTGCGAGGTCTGCCTCATGGACGAAACGGCGCAGGGCTTTGACTGCGCCATCAAGGGATTTGCGCAGTTCCTCCAGCACCCATGCCAGAGGTCCTAGGTCCTGTTCAGCCAGGGCGCCTTCTGCGTGTACTGCGTTGACGGCATCAGTAGATGACATGTATTCGTTCCCGGCTGCACTGAGCCCGAATGTTGTGGGGTAGTACGTCAGGCAATCTTGAACCGTGACACCGACTGGCGCAGCTCTTCAGCCATGCTGGAGAGCTCACGGACCTGTTGTGCCGTGGTACGCGTACCTTCACCGGTCTGCTCCGTCACCGCGAAGATGTGCTGGATGTTTTCAGCCACCTCGTTGGCCAGCGTTGCTTCACGCGATGTCGAAGAAGAAATCTGCTCGATCAGCTCGGCAAGACGGCGGGACACGCGGTCAATTTCGGTCAGTGCAGTACCGGCACTGTCGGACAGGCGGGCACCTTCCACCACACCCTGCGTGGAACGCTCCATAGCTGCCACCGCATCCTGGGTGTCGGTCTGAATGGCCTTCACCAGCGCAGAAATCTGGCGCGTGGCATCTGCAGAACGTTCAGCAAGACGCTGCACTTCTTCTGCCACCACCGAGAAACCTCGGCCGGCTTCACCAGCGGACGCCGCCTGAATGGCAGCGTTCAGTGCCAGCACGTTCGTCTGTTCGGTAATGTCGGAAATCAGCTCGGTGATTTCACCAATCTCCTGCGACGACTCACCCAGCCGCTTGATGCGCTTGGAGGTGTCCTGGATCTGGTCGCGGATGGAATTCATACCGCCGATGGCGTTCTGCACGGCCTGCAGACCGGAATCGGCTGCCTGCAGGGATTGGCGCGCCACAGTGGCGGACTCTTCGGCCTGGGAGGACACGTCGTTGATTCGGGAAGCCATGTCCAGCACCGACTGGCCGGTTTCACGAATTTCGCGCAACTGCTCGGTAGAAGCGGCCAGCAGTTCGGTCGAGGTGTTGTCCACCATGGCCGTCGTCTGGGCCACCCGGGTGACAGTGTTCTGCACACTGCCCACCAGCTGGCGCAGCTCTTCCACCGTGTAGTTCACCGAGTCGGCAATAGCACCCGTGATGTCCTCGGTCACCGTGGCTTCCTGCGTGAGGTCGCCTTCAGCAACCGACTGCAGTTCGTTCATGAGTCGCAAAATGGCGGCCTGGTTGGCGTCGTTCACCCGCTTGGCCTCCTGCTCCTGGCGACGTGCGTCCTTCTGCTGAACTTCAGCCATCTGCTGACGGGTGCGGCTGTCGAGCAGTTGGACGCGGGAAATACCCACACCGCAAAGCAACACGAACACACCCGCAAGAACCAGGGCGGCGAGCTGTCCGGCACCAACACCCGTCTGTGCCGACAGCTTGTTCTGCAGGCCTTCCAGCTGGCGTCGCAGAGGTTCGCTGTCACCAATGATGGCCGTCTGCGCCTCGCGGGCCGAAACCAGACCCTGCAGGTTGCCCAGGATGGCACCCGCCTGGTTGCGAGTGTCTTCGTAGAGCTTGATCAGTGCTGCGAGCTGCTCGCGGGTCTGGGCATCCTTGGTGGCAGCAAGGCGCAGTTCAGGGCTGCCATCGAGCAGGCCCTGTGCAATTTCCTTGAAGGAGTTCAAGTCCTTGCCCAGCAGGAACACGGCCTCCGGACTCACACCTTCAGCGGTCTGGAATTCGTTGGCAGACTTGCCGATACGCTGGGTCAGCATCACGAGCTGCCCGGCTGCCGAAATCTCTGCAGCGGGCGCATTTTGCTGGAGCTTCAGCGATGAGACGGTTTCGGCAATTTCCAGCAAATCCGACGACTGGCGGTTGATGGTCCGCAAAGCGTCACCCACCTGGGTCAAGATCTTTTGCTGCCCCATCACCAGGGCCGCATTGCGCTCTGCACGCTCCATCAATGGCGTGATGGCATCCAGGTCAGGCCTGAAGGATTCGCCCAGATTTTCAACACCCAGCTCGGTGTCGCCCGTGTTGAGAGCACGCACATTGCGGGCAAGCACGCCAGAGCTTTCAACCACGTCCGGGAACGCCTGCGGGCTTCCCACAAGCGCCTGGGAAACGGACTTCGCCAGTCGTTGCGACTGCATCAGCGACTGGCCCGTTGCCGCCAGTTGCTGTGCGGAACGATCCGCCTGCTGAAGCACCCAACCTGCAATCACCGCCAGCAACACCACACCCAGAGCGAGAAGGATCAGCAGACGCCGCTGATGGTTGGCAGCGGTCGACTCGCCCAGCACAGGCAAGGTGATGAGGTCGGTTTCAGACTGCGCCGCAGGCGACTCGGCAAAGGAACCGTCCGGATCGCCCTGCACGCTGTTGAGGGCATCAGTCTGGTAATTCCTCAGTTCCTCGGATGACAGAAGGTCCTGATCCGAGGCAGGGCCTGCATCGGTCTGAGGAGCGTCCGACTTGCGGTTGAAGAGATTTCCAATTTGTTTGACGACAGACATGGGGCAGCCTTACAGAAGAACTCAAGCACTGATGCTCAGAAATGCGGTGTGTTGAGACAGGGCCTGCAAATTCAGCTCCTGCCAGCGGGTACCGTCGGAATCAATATAAGTGGAACCAAAGAAGACCGGATCGCCTTCCACCGGAGCCTCGGAGGCAACGAATGCGTCGGTGCTGCGCAAGCCCGCCAGCCGGTCCACCAGCAAGGCGGCATTGACTTCCAGGGCCGCATTGAAGGCCAGAAGGCTGGCCTCCGAAAGGCTTTGCTCCGTGCGCACGGGGGCGGCGCCCAGCAGCCCGGCAAGGTCGACCACACCCGTCAATCCGCCCCGCAGATTGGCCACGCCCATGAACCACTTCTGGGTGTAGGGCACTGGCTGCACCACGGTCCAGGGGAAAATCTCTCCCGCATGACCAAGGGGCAGAAGGTAATTCTTTCCGGCAGACTCCACAGCCAGCCAGGAAGAAACGGACAAGCCCTCGGTCCGTGCCGCCTGCAGGCGGCTGGCGAGTCGTATCTGGAGCTCTCGTAGTGCTTCGCGATTGGCCATAAATACTGCGGGATTCTTTTCAGTTCAGCGCGTCGATCTTGGCCTGCAACTCGGCTGCATCCACCGGCTTGGTGATATAGCCGCGAGCACCCTGGCGCATACCCCAGACGCGATCGGTTTCCTGGTTCTTGCTGGTGCACATGATGATCGGCACATCGGCGTACAGCGGATCACGGGTAATGGCACGGGTGAGCTGAAAACCATTCTGGCCCGGCATGACGACATCCATGAGGATGAGGTCGGGTTTTTCTTCTGCCAGCCGACGGAAAGCCTCTTCTGCGTTCTCGGCCGTACGAACCTGCATGCCCTTTTTCTGCAGCAGGTCGGTCAGGAACATCAGTTCGGTTTTGGAATCGTCAACGACAAGCACTTTCTGGATAGGCATCACGTAGCTCCTTGATCGGAATTGCCAAACTGCTGCACCGCTTGCAACAACTGGTCTTTGGTAAAAGGTTTGGTCAGATATTCTTGGCAGCCCACCATGCGTCCGCGCGCCTTGTCGAAAACACCGTCCTTGGAAGACAGCATCACCACCGGGGTGTTCGCAAATCGGGCGTTGCGCTTGATGATGGCCACGGTCTGGTAGCCATCGAGCTTGGGCATGAGAATGTCGCAAAAAATCAGCTGCGGATGGTAGTCGTTGATTTTTGCCAGTGCATCAAACCCATCGTCAGCCAACACGACCTCGTGCCCGCCCTGCTTGAGAAAAATTTCTGCGCTCCGCCGGATGGTATTGCTGTCATCCACCACGAGCACTTTGAAAGATGCGCCGGTTGTAGTCAATTGTCACTGCTCCCGATGGGAAAAATAAACAACGCTGGCATTTGCCGCGCTTGTGTTCCGAACCATTTCAATAGGCTTGCAGACACCCGATTGGATGGCATATCTTGCCCTATGCCTTGCCCGGGTTAACCCTTGGGTACATCGCTCCCCGGGCCGCATGGCCAATCCACCCCCGAATGTGTCGGTCACAGCTTAAGGGGCCTTCACATAGAATGCAACGATTGTATCTAGCCGCTTGCGCTGGTTGCCAGTATGGCGCCACCCTTCGCACCGCTTCGGGCCATGTCACACCAGTCGCCTCCCACACCTTCCGACGACGCCCCCCCTGCGTCCAGCCCGCCGCAAGCCCATCCGGCCTGCGTGATGGTGTTCAATGCCAGCGACCCCAGCGGTGCAGGCGGACTGACGGCCGATATTGCCACGGTGGCGTCGGTCGGGGGACATCCAGTGGCCGTGGTCACCGGTGCCTACATCCGTGACACCGCCGAGATTTTTGACCATTTCTCCTTTGATGAAGAGGCTGTGACCGAGCAGGCCCGCACGGTACTCGAAGACCTGCCGGTCCAGGTCATCAAGGTTGGATTTGTTGGCGGCCCGGAGAATATCAGCGCCATTGCCGAACTGACCGCCGACTATGCGGACCTTCCCGTCGTCAGCTACATGCCCAATCTCGCCTGGTGGCAGGACCATCTGATCGAACAATACCTGGACGCCTTCCGCGAACTCATGCTGCCGCAAACAAGTGTGTTGGTTGGAAACCACAGCACCCTCTGGCGCTGGCTGCTTCCGGACTGGAACAGCGAGCGCAGTCCCAGTGCCAGAGACCTTGCCGCCGCCGCCGCCGAGGTGGGCGTACCCTACACACTGGTGACGGGTATCCCCCTGCCCGAGCAGTACATCGAGAACGTGCTCGCATCTCCCGAGTCGGTGATCTGCAGCGGCCGCTTCGAGCTGTTCGATGCCACCTTCACGGGCGCGGGGGACACCCTGTCCACCGCACTGGCTGCCTTGCTGGCGTGCGGCAGCGACCTGGGCGAGGCCTGCAGCGAGGCCCTGGGCTACCTGGACCGCTGCCTGGATGCGGGCTTTCGGCCCGGCATGGGCCACGTGGTGCCCGACCGCATGTTCTGGGCCGAGCCCGACGACAGCGAAGATTCCACTTCTGAAGACAAAGACGACCTCCCCAGCCTTGAAGGCTACGGTTTCCCCTCCCATGACACCAAGCACTGACCTCAACCTTACCCTCTTCGAACGCGCCAAGGCCGTGATCCCTGGCGGGGTCAACTCCCCCGTGCGCGCCTTCCGCGCCGTCGGCGGCACGCCGCGTTTTGTCAAGCGCGCCCAGGGCGCCTATTTCTGGGACGCCAACGGAAAACAGCACATCGACTACATCGGCTCCTGGGGCCCGATGATCCTGGGCCATGGCCACCCGGCCGTGCTCGAAGCCGTGCAGAAAGCGGCGCTGGACGGCTTTTCCTTTGGCGCACCCACCGAGCGAGAGGTCGAACTGGCCGAAGAAATCCTCTCCATCGTGCCCTCCATGGACATGGTGCGGCTGGTCAGCTCGGGCACCGAAGCCGGCATGAGCGCCATCCGCCTGGCGCGCGGCGCCACGGGCCGCAGCAAGATCATCAAGTTCGAGGGCTGCTACCACGGCCATGCCGACGCACTGCTGGTCAAGGCTGGCTCGGGCCTGGCCACCTTCGGCAACGCCACCAGCGCGGGCGTGCCGCCCGAGGTGGTGCAACACACGCTGGTGCTCGAATACAACAACGTGCAGCAACTCGAAGAAGCCTTCGCGCTACACGGCAAGGAAATCGCCTGCCTGATGATCGAGCCCATCGCGGGCAACATGAACTTCGTGCGCGCCAGCGTCGAGTTCACGCGCCGCTGCCGCGAGCTGTGCACGCAGTACGGCGCGCTGCTGGTGTACGACGAGGTGATGACGGGCTTCCGCGTGGCGCTGGGCGGCGCGCAGAGCGTCTACGCCCAGGCCATCCCCGGCTTCGAGCCCGACATCACCGTGATGGGCAAGGTCATCGGCGGCGGCATGCCGCTGGCGGCCTTTGGTGGCAAGCGCGCCATCATGGAACACCTGGCGCCGCTGGGCGGCGTCTACCAGGCCGGCACGCTGTCGGGCAACCCCGTCGCCACGGCCTGCGGCCTGGCCACGCTGCACGAGATCCGCAAACCCGGTTTCTACGAGGCCCTGTCGGCCTCCACGCGCTCGCTGGTTGATGGCCTCAAGACCGCGGCCGCCGCCGAGGGCGTGCCTTTCAGTGCCGACTGCGAAGGCGGCATGTTCGGCTTCTTCCTGCTGCCCGAGCTGCCGCAGAACTACCCGCAGGTCATGCGCACCGATGGGGCGCGCTTCAACCAACTGTTCCATGGGCTGCTGGACCGGGGTGTTTACATCGCCCCTGCACTTTACGAGGCAGGTTTTGTCAGCGCGGCCCACACCGCTGACGACATCGCGGCCACCGTGGCCGCCGCGCGCGAGGTCTTCAAGACGCTCTGAAAATAAGAGCATGCAGCGCTTTTTCCGCAAGCGCTGCACCGCAAAAACACCCTGAATCCCACCATCCCTGCTCCTGACCCCATGCTCGCTGCACCCAAGTTCCTGTTTGCCGCGCTGATCCTGGCGATCAACACCCTCGTGCTGTGCAGCTCGATGATCCCGTTCGCGCTGGCCAAGCTCATCCTGCCTATCCCGCCGGTGCGCCATGTCTGCGACCGCGCCCTCATGGGCATCGCGGCGCTGTGGATGGACATCAACGCCTTCTGGCTCGGCTCCGTCAACCCGGTCCGCTGGCAGGTCAGCGGCGTGGACGGGCTGGACCCGCGCGGCTGGTACCTCGTGGCCAGCAACCACCAGACCTGGGTGGACATCCTGGTGCTGCAGCGCGTGTTCAACCGCCGCATCCCCATGCTCAAGTTCTTCACCAAGAAAGAGCTGATCTACGTACCCGTGATCGGCCTGGCCTGGTGGGCACTCGACTTCCCCTTCATGCAGCGCAAGGGCGGCGCCAGCGCGCGTGCCGACCTTGCCGCCGGGCGCAAGGCCTGCGAAAAGTTCCGCCTCGTGCCCACCTCGGTGATGAGCTTCGTCGAAGGCACGCGCTTCACACCCGCCAAGCACGCCCAACAAAAGTCACCCTACCGCTACCTGCTCAAGCCCAAGGTGGGCAGCATCGGCATGGCGCTGGAAACCCTGGGTGATGCCTTCACCGGTTTCCTCGACGTCACCATCGTCTACCCGCAGGGCGCGCCCACTTTCACCGACGCCCTGTGCGGCCGCATCACCGAGGTGGTAGTGCACGCCCACCTGCGTGCCATTCCGCCGCAGGTGCTGCCGGCGAACGGCGAACCCGCACCGCGCGCACCCGTGCAAGCCTGGGTGAACGAGCTGTGGCAGGCCAAGGATGAAGAGATCGAACAGGTGCTGGCGGAGCGCAAGGGCAAGGCGGGCTGATCTTTCCAGCGCTCCCCCGGACAACAAAAAAGCGGCCTCGGCCGCTTTTTTGTTGACTGTCACGCTGCCCTTTGAAACCGGCGCGACCCAGACCAGCAGACACCGCGCAAGGGCCGCCCCGCCGCGCTGGTGTCGTCCCCCTTCCGTAGCGCGCAGCGCTGCAAGAGAAGGGGGAAGCGGCGCAGCGGCTCAGGGGGTTGTCCTCAATGTCTGAAGTGGCGCACACCGCTGAACACCATGGCCACGCCGCGCTCGTCGGCGGCGTCGATCACTTCCTGGTCGCGCATGCTGCCACCGGGCTGGATCACGCAGGTCGCGCCCGCGTCCACCACCACGTCGAGGCCATCACGGAAGGGGAAGAAGGCGTCGCTCGCCACGGCCGTGCCCTGCAGGGTGAGGCCTGCGTGCTGCGCCTTGATGCTGGCAATGCGCGCCGAATCAAGGCGACTCATCTGGCCCGCACCCACGCCCATGGTCATGCCGCCCTTGCAGAAGACGATGGCATTGCTCTTGACGTACTTAGCCACCTTCCAGGCGAACAGCAGGTCTTCCATTTCTTCCAGGGTGGGCTGTTTCTTGGTGACCACCTTCAGCTCGGTGATCGCCAGCTCATGGTTGTCGGCCGTCTGCAGCAGCAGGCCCGATCCGATGCGCTTGGCATCCATGGCGTTGCGGCCACGCTCCCAGTCCGTCTTGCCGCCGTGCGCGGGCAGCGCAATCTTCATCAGGCGCACATTCGCCTTGGCCTTGAAGACGTCCAGCGCCTCGGGTGTGAAGTCGGGCGCCATCAGCACTTCGACGAACTGCTTGCTGATCTGCGCAGCCGCCGCGCCGTCGAGCGTGCGGTTCAGCGCAATGATGCCGCCGAAGGCGCTGGTCGGGTCCGTCTGGAAGGCCTTGCTGTAGGCGCTCAATGCATCCAGCCCCACGGCCACGCCGCAGGGGTTGGCGTGCTTGACGATCACGCAGGCCGGCACGTCAAAGCTCTTGACGCACTCCCAGGCCGCGTCGGCGTCGGCGATGTTGTTGTAGCTCAGTTCCTTGC
>Ga0138256_10000749_pt1 | contig 34976 bp, 34 predicted proteins | sample KNB2016incub_MG_FD_105486 | JGI IMG/M metagenome (GOLD analysis project Ga0138256, IMG submission 105486) | Active sludge microbial communities from wastewater in Klosterneuburg, Austria - KNB2014incub_MG | ecosystem: Engineered > WWTP > Activated sludge > Unclassified | place: Austria... | reverse complement strand
TTAACGAGGAGAGGCAACAGGCCGGCGTTCGGTCATTGCCGAGATGGGCGATGCCGGTCGGCAGCGTGATCTCGGAGCAGAGGTTCGACATTTTCACCGTGAGGCCCGCCATCTTGTGGTGGTCGGGGATCTGGTCGTTCACGTGGTCGATATAAATGATGTAGGGCTCGCCGGTTTCGATGCGGGCGGTGAGGAGGCGGATCCAGAGTTCGCGCGCCGAAACTTTGTCGACGACATGGTTGTCCTTCGGCGATTTCAGCGCCCACTGCTCGTCATTCTCGACGGCGATCATGAAAGCATTGTTGACGAGGACGCCGTGGTGCAGGTTCAGCGCCTTGCGGTTCGGGTCGCCCCCGGTCGGGCGGCGGATCTCGATGAATTCCTCGATCTCCGGGTGCCAGATGGGGAGGTAAATTGCTGCGGAGCCGCGGCGAAGCGAGCCTTGCGAAATCGCGAGGGTGAGCGAGTCCATGACACGGATGAAGGGCACGATGCCGGAGGTCTTGCCGTTGCGGCCGACTTTTTCGCCGATCGAGCGGACATTGCCCCAGTAGGAGCCGATGCCGCCGCCGAGCGAGGCGAGCCATACGTTTTCATTCCAGAGCTCGACGATGTCCTTGAGGTCGTCCTTGGTTTCGTTGAGGAAGCAGGAAATCGGCAGGCCGCGATTGGTGCCGCCATTCGAAAGAATGGGCGTCGCGGGCATGAACCAGAGCTTGGAAATGTAATCATAAAGGCGCTGGGCGTGGGCGCTGTCATCGCCGTAGAACATCGCGACGCGGGCGAACAAATCCTGGTAGGATTCTTCGGGCAGCAGGTAACGGTCGGTCAAGGTGGCTTTGCCAAAATTCGTCAGAAATGCATCGCGCGATCTGTCGATCTGCACGCGATTTCCCCGTTCCATCTGCGCGACGTCAAACATGAGTAAACTCCCCAATTTTTTCGTATCAATTATATAGGCTGGTAGTGTTTGAAAGACAGTAGAACTACTATCCCTAGCGGTTAGCTTCATTCAAAATACTACATCTCGTGGTATTGAACAATGAATTTTCGGGAAGGGGTACAGGAAATTATTCCTGAACATGTTATCCATTTTAGCAAAAGATTTTGAATCTGCTCGGAGAATTCACTCTATCCAATCCCTTATCCCCAGAGACCGGATTTTAAAATCGCAATAATATTTCCCGCGACCTATTCATAACGTGGCAAAATTCCATTTTAGGTTGTCATAGGTCCGCGGTCCTATGACATAAGAAGACGAAAATCCGCGAATCTTCCGCCCGACTCGGGGCACCGGACTGCCTTATTTCACGCGGACCATGTCGCAGACCTTGTGGGCCTTGTCGCTTTCGGCATTCATGACGGACATGATCTCGAATCTGTCCTTGGCCTTCAGCGAGGCGCGGCTGACGTTTTCGCCAACCTCTTCCGCCACGCACTCGCAGTAATCATTGACGACCTGGTCGGTATATTCCGAGGTTTTCGATTTCATGTGGTGCATGCAGAGCTTTTGCGAAACGCCCCGGTTCAACACGCACGGCACGACGATCTTCTGCACGTAATAAGCGTCAAGCTTGGGAAAATCTGCGTCTGTTTTCAGGGTTTTTGTGAAAACGGAGAATTGCGAGCTTTTGACCTTGCTCATTTCACAGGCGCAAAGCGCGGGATCGAGATTGTTGCTCGTGCATTTCTGGGATACGTGGGTCTCGATATTTTTATAGCTTTTTTCCGCCAGGGTTTCGCTATGCGCGGGCGCCGAAAAGGCTGCCAGTGACAAAAATACGGCCAGGAATCCGAAAACATTATGTTTATTCATTGTACGCCCGCCTTTGCTGAGTTGTATGAAAAACAAGCTAAACCATTAAAAATGGAAAAGCTATATGTTATGCTAATCGAACTTTGCACCGTCTCCCCTCAATCTCTCAGCCGAAATTCATGTCACAAAAAAGAAACACCAAAATTGTCGCCACCATAGGTCCCGCCAGCAACAGCGCGGAAATGATCAAGGAGCTGTTCGCGGCGGGCGTCAACATGTTCCGGCTGAATTTCAGTCACGGCACGCATGAAGACCACAAGGCCGCGCTCGGCCATATTCGCGCGCTTGAGAAAAAAACCGGGCGCCCCATCGCCATCCTCGCCGACCTGCAGGGGCCGAAATTGCGCATCGGTACATTTAAAGACGGCAAGATCGCGCTGAAGAAAAACCAGACCATTCGTTTTGATCTCGACACAAAGCCAGGCGATGAAACGCGTGTGAATTTACCGCACCCGGAAATTCTAAAAGTGCTGGATAAAGGCAGTCAGATTTTTCTCGATGACGGCAAGGTGCGCGCCGAAGTCACAAAGAAGGGGAAAGATTACGTCGAGGCGGTGATTAAATCCGGTAGCATTCTTTCAGATAAAAAAGGCCTGAATGTTCCCGGCGCGGTCATTCCAATTCCTGCGCTCACAGACAAAGATAAAAAAGATTTGAAGGCCGCGCTCGAGATGGGCGTTGACTGGATCGCGCAAAGCTTCGTGCAAAAACCCGAGGACGTTAAGGAAGCGAAAAAACTGATCGGCGGCAAAGCTGCGCTGATGGTGAAGCTGGAGAAGCCTTCCGCGATTGAAACGCTCGATAAAATCTTGGAGCTTTGCGACGGTGTTATGCTGGCGCGCGGCGATCTCGGTGTTGAAATTCCGCCCGAGGATGTGCCGGGCGTGCAAAAGCGCGTTGTGCGCCAGGTGCGCGCCGCAGGCAAACCCGTGGTTGTCGCCACACAGATGCTGGAGTCGATGATAGCGAATGCAAGGCCCACACGTGCGGAAGCCTCCGACGTTGCCACCGCCGTTTATGACGGCGCGGATGCGGTGATGTTATCCGCCGAAACCGCGAGCGGTGCGTATCCGCAAAAAGCCGTCGAGTTCATGGACAAGATCTGCCGCCGCACCGAAACCGACGAAACCTATCTGCAGATGATGGCCGGCGCGCATCCCGGCACGCTGGGCGACCCGTCGGATGCGATTACCACGGCGGCCTATTACACCGCGCAGGATGTCGAGGCCGTGTGCATCGTCACTTATACGATGTCAGGCTCCACCGCTTTGAGAATGTCGAGGCAAAGGCCGGAAATCCCGGTGCTTTGCCTGACGCCCAAATTAGAGGTCGCACGGCGCATGGCGGTGTCCTATGCGGTGCATGCCGTGCACGCGCCGGAAATTCAGGGTGAGTTCAGCGGGCCTGTGCCGCATGCCAACCGGATATTGAAAGCCGAAGGCATCGCAAAAAAAGGCGAGCGCTTCGTCATGACAGCGGGCGTACCTTTCGGCACGCCCGGCTCTACGAATCTTCTTAGAATAGCTGAAGTCGAATAGTTATTGCGCGCTCGCAACGACCGTCGCACCGGGATCGCTGTGCAGCCACCAGCCTTCACGGTTAATCGAGAAGATGGGGCGGTAGCGCCCTTCGCTGTTCGCATCGACCAGCGTTTTAATCTGGTTGTCTAGCGCGTAAATTCCGTCATCGGTGTACACGGCGAGAATCGCGTGCGGGATGTTCTTTACATTGTCATGCAGGATGACGACACGCAGGCGCTCTTCAGGAACACCCAAGGCCCGAAGGGCCGTATACTTGGCAATCGCGAAGTCTTCACAGTCGCCGCCCTTTTGCAGGAACTCAACCGGCGTCGCCCAGTAATCGGACTGGCCCCAGTTGCGGTTGTCGCTGATGTAAGGCCTGCTGTTCGCAAGATCGTTCACCTTGCGCGCCATTTCTTTCAAAGGCAGGCCTTCGAAATCTTTCAGGTTCTCGCGCCATTCCGCGATGAGCTTGTCAGAGCTGTCGCGTTTCAAGTCACGCTCGAAGCGGGCGAACATGCCCGTCCATTTCGTGAAAGGCTTGAGGTTGGCTGATTGTTTTTCAGCGGAGCCGAAAAGGCCCTGGTGAATGTTCAGCTTGCCGATGCCGGGCGCTGAAATCTGCAGCGCGATCTGCGCCGGAACGTCCTTGATCGAATCCGCGCGGGCTTTCTTGATGCCGCTGCCGGGGATCGAGGCGAAGAAGAACATGCTCGCCGTGACGGCACGAAGAGCCCACTGGCGGAAAAGAATCATCGCCAGCTGGCGGCGCGAAATCATCGCGTGTTTCAGGAAGATTTTTCCGAGAGGAAGGCGTGTGTCTTTCTGCTGCTTCAGGGCGAAACGAAGATCGCCTGAAGAAATGACACCTTTCATGACCAGAAGTTCGCCGAGCCTGTTGCGGCCGAGAATGGCTTTGAATTCTCTGAAGATACCTGAGTTACTCAAGTGACACCCCTCTATAACACACCTGTATTAACGCCCTTTTTTAATGCCCGGCTTGTTTTTGCCGGTTCAGGAACCCCGCCGTTTATCCGGATTTCCACCCCTTTATTACACACTAGAAAGATTGACGAATTCCTAACAAAGGCGCATAAAATCGTGAATTCGTTAAACATTTGGCGTTTTTCTATGAAAAAGACTGAAAATAAAGCCTTTTCTGGCCCCGGTCAGGACGGCCTGGGAGCCGGTCTGGATGGCCTGATCAGGGCCATGGACGGGGTGCCCGTCCTGGTGGTGGGCGACGTCATGCTGGACCGTTTTGTCTATGGGGAGGTCGAGCGGATCTCGCCCGAGAGCCCCGTGCCCGTGCTTTCGGTCAGGCGCGAGGAGACCATGGCTGGCGGTGCGGGCAATACGCTGGCCAATCTGAAGGGCCTCGGCGCGGAAGGCATGCTCCTGTCTGTCACGGGCGATGACGAAGACGGCAAGACCTTGCGCCGCATGATTAAAGAATTCGGGTTTGATGATTCAGGGCTGCTGACCGACAAAGCGCGCCCGACAATTGTGAAGACACGTTACCTCGCCGGGCATCAACAATTGCTCCGCACCGATCATGAAACCAAAACACCTCTTAGTGATAAAGTCGCGGCTGATCTTTTGAAAAAAGCGGAAGGCTTTATCAAAAAGGCGAGCGCGGTTGTAATTTCCGACTACGGCAAGGGTTTGCTGCGCCCGGATGTGATTACGGCGCTGATCACGATGGCGCGCAAAAAAGGCGTGCCGGTGATCGTCGATCCCAAGGGTCATGATTTCAGCAAATATGCGGGCGCGGATCTGATTACGCCGAACCGCCGTGAACTCTCCGACGCGACACGCGGCGCGGCAACGGGTACCGATGATGAAATCATCCGCGCCTGCCACGAAATTATTTCCGGCTGCAATATCGGCGCTGTCCTCGCGACACGCTCGAAAGACGGCATGAGCATCGTCCGCAAGATGGGTGAGCCTGTGCACATGCCCGGCGCGAAAGATATCGAAGTGTTTGATGTCTCCGGCGCGGGCGACACGGTGATTGCGACCGTATCCGCAGCGTTAGCGGCAGGCGGAAGTTACGAGCAGGCGGCGGAGCTTGCCAATATCGCGGGCAGCATCGTTGTCACGAAAGTCGGCACCGCGCCGATCCGCAGCAGCGAACTGATTGAAGCCGCGAGTAATATGGACGAGAAAAAATTCGCCTATGCCGACAAGCGCGCGCCGCTCGCGGAATGGAATGAAAGCGCCGAGCAAATTCGCCGCTGGCGCGCGAAGGGATTAAAGGTTGGATTCACGAACGGTTGCTTCGATATCCTGCATGCAGGCCATGTCAGTTACCTGAACGCCGCACGCGGCCAGTGCGACCGTCTCGTTGTCGGTCTCAACCGTGATGAATCGGTGAGATTGCTGAAAGGCGAGGATCGTCCCGTGCATGATGAAAATGCGCGCGCCGCCGTTCTTGCCGCGCTGGCCTGCGTCGATATGGTCGTTCTGTTCGGCGCGGCAAAAAAGAGCGAGGACAATACGGCGATTGAATTGATCACGCTGCTCAAGCCCGATCTTTATTTCAAGGGTGGCGATTACACCATCGACCAGATCCCCGAAGCCGCCGCCGTTCAGGCAGGCGGGGGCGCGGTTGCAATCATGCCCGCCGTCGACGGGCAGAGCACCACGTCTTCAATCAGGAAAATCCGCACCGAGGCGGCCTGATTTTCCCATAATTTATAAGAGTTATGTGCAAGGGCTGTACGCGCCCCGGCTTAATTGATAGAATCTCAATCTGAATTTTAACCAACCAGGGTCCCCCACATGCGTGCGATATATCTTCTGCCGGTTTTGATGCTTACTGCCTGCGGCTATGAAAGCCCGACCTGGATGCCGGCGGGTTATGCCTATCACAACGACGAATACAAGGCGCAGCCCGGACCCGCAGCCGACAGCCTCGGCTATGCCTATACGCCCGAGCGCAACGCGCAGATGACCGATATGTGGGCCGGGGTTGCCGCAGCGCTCACGGATGATCTGGAATCGCAGACCGGCCTGTCGCCGCAGCCTGTGTATCTTGAAAAACTGACTCACAGCAACGCGTTTAACCTCAGCCTTGATAACGCCCTGCGCGACGAACTGCGCGCGCGCGGCTATCTGCTGACGGATTCGCCTGAAGGCGCGACGCACGTCAAATATCAGGCGTTCGAAGTCGGCGATGAGGGCAAGGGCCCGGTCGTTTCGTACAACGGCGACGAGTATGTCGACAGCAAGGCCTGGAAGCCCGCGAAAACCCGCGAGTTTGTTTTTGTCCTGACATTGCTGAAAGACGGCGTAGCGCTCAGCGAAGCACGCAGCGTGCGTCCGTTGCCAGCTTACGGTTATGTGCATGGCGAAGGCACAATTCTTCCCTCGCCGCGCGTGCAGGCCGCATCTTCAGCACAGGCGGCACCAGAATCTGAAACCGCACCCGTACCGATCGTGCCGCAGGAATGATAAAACTTCGCGCCATACCGCTGCTGTTTTTGGTTCCGGTTCTGCTGGTGGCAGGCTGTAGTAACCCGATACTGAGCGGCGGCGTGGCGGGCGTGAATTATATCTTCGACCGCCCGGAAGTGAATCTCGCAGAAAAAAGTTACGCCGCAACGGATTACCTGATGCAGCAGGGCGGCAATTTCGTTCATAAGCAGAATAACCAGATCAAAGTCATGCCGCTGCGCAATTACGCCGCGCCGGACCTCAGCACCCGCGTCGGCCGCGTGATTTCCAAACATATCGGCGAGCGCTTGCAGCAGCTGGGTTATCAGGTCGATGTCGTGCATGTCTCGCAGAACATCGAAAACGATTTCCCTTACGTCGACATCCAGCCTAACGAAAATCCGGACTTCGTCATGTCGGGAACCTATTACAACGATCATCATGAGCTGGATGTGAAACTGCGCCTGATGGATGCGCGCACGGGCGAACTGGTTGGCCAATTCGATTACAGCATGCCGATGAGCTGGGAAATCCAGCGCATGTCGCGGCCCAAGCCGAAAATCATCCGCACGACCAGCCAGCAACAGCAGCCGGCCAATCGCTAATCATTCAATTTTTCTGAAAAGTTTTAGCGTGCCAGCAGCACGTGGTAGAAATGCAGCGCATTGGGCCCTATGTCGCATTTAACGCACGCCTGCAGGGCCGCGCGCGCCGCGCTGGTGTTTGAATCCTGCGCGAAGGTGGTTGCATCCATCGTGTTCGGTATGGTGTAGAATTGTTGCGTAGCATCGAAGCGCCCCAGCGCGCCGAAATTCACGCAATCACCCGCCGTTCCTACGCCCGCCGCCGTTGAGCCGGTATCTTCCGGCGTCGGCGTCACAGGCTGTCCGCTCAGCTCGTTTATCTTGTTGCAGAATTGCTGGCTGACATTCGGCAGCACGGCGACCAGGTCGGCTTTGTCCGTGCCGACGCCGGGAATGGCGGTGCCGCCGTAGAATTCCCAATCTCCGCCGGTTGTTGTCTGGATGTCGGGCGGCGGTTTGCGGAAGGACGCGCCGCCACCATTGGTGTGAAAAACCTGGACCTGTTGTTCCTCGAGCGTATCCGCGTCGGCAAGGTCGCCGTAATCAGTATGGCTGAAAGCAGGGTGCGCGAAGCGGATATCGACCTCGCTCTTGCGGTTGCTGACGATGAACAGAACGGCGCGCTCGAACTCAGATGCCGTGCGCTGGACTTCGGAAGCGCGGATGACAAGCGTTTCCTTGTCGATGTTGGCACCGTCTGTCGTGCTGGTCGACATGATCGCGGCGGTGAGAAGCCCGATCAGGACAACCGCAATCAGGATCATGAACAGCATGTTGCCGCGCTCGCTTGAGCGTGTGTTTTCATGAATATCAGGGGAAGAGATCATCAGTTATTTTGCGGCGCGACCGGCATGCAGTCTTTGATGTAGGTGCAGGCCTTGAAGGCTTGCGCGCGCGTATAACCCGAGAGGCGGGCGCGGAACATCCAGCCGTCTTTTACTTTCAGCGGCGCGATGACGGGACTGCCGCCGCCGAGACTGGCGGGAATTTTACGCGCAGCGCTATGCAGCGCCTGGTCGGTTGCGGCGCGGCTGGAATAGGCGCCGATCTGCACGGCCCATGTGTCATTGGCGGATGGCGCGGTCAGCGTGCGCTGTACAGGTTGGGCGCCTTTGCCCTTGATCGCGGATACGGCCACTAAACCGGTTTCAATGCGGCGGGATTCCGCCGGGTCGATATCGCCTTCGCCGACCAGCTCGCCGAATTTAACCGGGTCGAGCATCGGGCCCATCGAGGCCAGTTTGACCTCCTGCGTGCCCCTGGACGGGGAAACTTTGTTGAGTGTGTTCAGCGCTACGAGAATGGCGGGCTTGCGCGGCGGCACGGGCGCGGGGCTCCGCGCATCGGCGGAAGCGATTAGGACGGAAGAATCGCCGGTACGGGCAAAACCGTTATCCAGCAAATTCGCCATGTGCGTGTTGCGGCTCGCGGCTGAACGTCCGCCGAACACGACGCCGATGATGCGGCGGTCATTACGGACTGCGGAGGCGACGAGATTGAATCCTGAAGGCCCGACATAGCCGGTCTTCATCCCGTCCATGCCCTTGTAGGTTTCCATCAGCCTGTTGTGGTTGTGATAGGAATGGCCCTGGTAGCTGAAATTCGCGGTCGAGAAATAGCGGTAGTAGGAGGGATAAGTGTTGATCACGAAGCGGGCCAGCGTTGCCATGTCGCGGGCCGATGAATACTGGCGCGGGTCGTGCAGGCCCGAAGCGTTGGTGAAGGTCGTGTTGGCCATGCCGAGCTGGCGCGCGCGGTTGGTCATCATCCGGGCGAAATTGGTCTCGGTGCCGCCCAGTCGTTCGGCCAGCGCCACGGCCACGTCGTTCGCCGATTTGGTGACGACGGCGTAAATCGCGTCCTGGACTTTGATCGTGGAGCCGGGATTGAGGCCGAGCTTGCTCGGGACCATGCTGGCGGCATGTTTGGAAACGCGGATGCGGTCGCGGGCCGAGAGTTTGCCCTGTTCCATGGCTTCAAACGCCATCAGGAGGGTCATGATCTTGGTGAGGGAGGCCGGGTGCAGGGGCTTGTCGGCGTTGCTCTGGGAAAGGATAACGCCGGTCTCGGCATCAAGGACGATGGAGGCGTAACGCTTGTTTTCCTTGGCCTGGGCCGGGAGAATGCCCGCGAGCGAAAAGACGGCAAAAACCGTCAAAAACAGAAATAATCGATTTGCCCTGAGACTTGAGAAAATTGTCAAAGGTTACTCCCGATAGCTGGACCGAACTTTTTATTTATAAAACCGCGTAGAACCGGAACTTCCGCGAAGGCCTGAATGTTATCATTCTTACGGCGCTTCAGTTCAAGATAGCATAAATATATTAACAAAGTTTGTCCACCTTTACGGGCATTTAACCCACTTTTGTGCAGTGCAAAAAAACCGTTGACGGGATGGGGATAAAATGGTAAAAATATAGCCATTCCGTGGTTTCCGGCGGTATTTAAGACCGGGCCGGGACGACGGAAAAGACCCGCAAAAGCCAGAAAATCTGGCATTAAACCCGGCCTGCGTACCGTTAATTTTAACCAGAAAAGGATGGCACATGGCTGAATCAAAGAAACGCTCCGGCAAATCATCGAGCCGCCGTTCCAGCAAATCCAGCAAACCGGCCGGGTCTGCGAACAATATTCTCGAGGGCTTTTTCCCTCAGCAAAACAATGAAGCAATGGAGAAAATAATGTCACAAAGCAAATCACAGATGGATAAAATCGCGCAGGACGCGTCGAATTTCGGCCGCGAAGGCTTCGAAGCCTTCATGCAGTCGAGCTCGATTTTCGCGAAAGGTTTCGAGGAACTCGCCCGCACGGCAATCGCCCTCGGCCAGAGCTCTGCCGAGAAGCAGGCGCAGTTCCTGAACAAGGCCATGAGCAGCAAGACGCTCAATGAATGGGCCGAGACCCAGAACAAAATCGCCCAGGCCAGCCTGGACGACATCATGAGCGCGGCGACGAAGCTGTCGGAAATGAGCGTGAAGCTCCTGACCGAGAGCGCCGAGCCGATCAGCGAGCAGATGGGTAAAACCATGCGCAAGGCGAGCGAAGCGGTCGCCGCTTAATAAATTTTCATAATTCAAAAAGGCCCTTGGACCGATGCGGTTTAAGGGCCTTTTTATTGACTTTTTGCCATGATTTTTCGGGATTCTTCACGGGACAGTGGAGATTTCTGTTATAATCGTTATATTACCCTGTATCGGCTTTTAAGCAGGTTTAACCGGTTGAAGGGAGCACGTTACGTGTTCGTTTTGGAAGAGATCGTAATGAATGAGGACATGGATGGTGACGAGCCGGACCATGGGCCCGATCATGCCGACAATCCCGGCCAGGAGGAGCGCCCCGATACCGGCATCCTTCTCAAGACGCGCCCCAAAACCAAGAAGCCTTCCCTTTATAAAGTTCTCCTGTTGAACGACGATTACACACCGATGGAATTTGTCGTTCATGTCGTCGAGCGTTTCTTCAACAAGAACCGCCAGGAAGCGACCGATGTCATGTTGCATGTTCACCGCCGCGGCGTCGGCGTCTGCGGCGTGTTTACGTTTGAAGTCGCCGAGACGAAAGTCGCGCAAGTGATGGACTTCGCCCGTGCCAACGAACAACCTCTTCAATGCACGATGGAGAAGGAGTAATCCTTATCTGTCTGTATTCTCTTCTGATCTTGAAACCCGCATTAAGGCAACCTAGTTTTTAATCATGCTGTCTCGCAATCTTGAACAAACTCTGCACCGTGCCCTGGCTGTCGCGAATGAACGCAGCCATGAATACGCGACGCTTGAGCATTTGCTGTACGCGCTGACCGAAGATCAGGATGCGATGGCGGTGCTGCGTTCATGCGGTATTTCATTGCCGGATCTGAAAGACCAGCTCGGCACCTATATCGAGAATGAACTGGCCTATCTCGTGAACAAGGACGCGGAAGAAGCCAAGCCGACAACGGCGTTCCAGCGTGTTCTGCAACGCGCCGCGATCCATGTGCAATCATCCGGCCGCGAGGAAGTGACCGGCGCGAACGTCCTGGTCGCGCTCTTCTCCGAGCGCGAAAGCCACGCGGTATTTTTCCTGCAGGAGCAGGACATGACGCGCTTCGACGCGGTGAATTATATTTCGCACGGTATCGCGAAAATTCCGACACAAGGCAGCCCGGCGGCGAAGACCCCGCGCGGCACAGAAGAATCTCCAGGCGCGCAAAGTAAATCCGGCGCGGAAGCGCTGGATGCTTATTGCGTCAATCTCAATGAGAAGGCGAAGAAGGGAAAAATCGATGTCCTGATCGGTCGCCACAAAGAGGTCGACCGCACGATTCAAATTCTCTGCCGCCGCAGCAAGAATAACCCGCTTTATGTCGGCGATCCCGGAGTCGGTAAAACCGCGATTGCGGAAGGTTTAGCTAAAAAAATTATCGACGGCGAAGTGCCGGATGTTCTGAAAGGCGCGGTGATCTTCTCGCTCGATATGGGCAGCTTACTCGCAGGTACGCGCTACCGCGGCGATTTCGAGGAACGTATCAAGGCGGTGCTCAGCGAATTACAGAACATTGAAGATTCAATTCTGTTTATCGATGAAATTCACACCGTCATCGGCGCGGGCGCAACGAGCGGCGGCGCGATGGATGCGTCAAACCTGCTGAAGCCTGCGCTCTCGAACGGCTCGCTCCGCTGCATCGGCTCGACGACCTATAAGGAATACCGGAATTATTTCGAGAAGGACCGCGCGCTGGTGCGCCGCTTCCAGAAGATCGATGTCTATGAGCCGAGCGTGGAAGATTCCATCGCGATTCTGACAGGCCTCAAGCCTTATTACGAAGAACACCACAAGGTGAAATACACCGCTGCCGCGATCAAGGCTGCCGTGGAATTGTCGGCGAAATATATCGGCGATCGCAAATTGCCGGACAAGGCGATTGATCTGATCGACGAGGTCGGCGCCGCGCAGATGCTGGTGCCCGCGAACAAGCGCAAGAAAACAATTACCGATAAAGATATCGAAGCCGTTGTTGCGATCATCGCGCGCATTCCTGCTGCGACTATGACCAAAGACGACAAGGAAGCGCTGCAGACTCTCGAGCGCGATCTGAAAACCATGGTCTACGACCAGGACAAGGCGATTTCCGTTCTTACGGATTCAATCAAGATGGCGCGCGCGGGCCTGCGTGATTCAGAAAAACCGATTGGCTCCTATTTATTCTCCGGCCCGACCGGCGTCGGTAAAACCGAAGTCGCAAGACAGCTTGCTAAAACCATGGGTATTGAGTTAGTCCGCTTCGACATGTCGGAATATATGGAGCGCCACACGGTTTCGAGATTGATCGGCGCGCCGCCGGGCTATGTTGGTTTCGAGCAGGGCGGTTTGATGACCGACAAGATCGACCAGCATCCGCATTGCGTGCTGCTGTTAGACGAAATCGAAAAGGCGCACCCGGATCTGTTCAACATCCTGCTGCAGGTGATGGATTACGGCAAGCTGACGGATAATAACGGTAAGTCGGTCGATTTCAGGAACGTGATTTTGATCATGACCACAAATGCCGGTGCCGCCGAAATGGCGAAATCGCCGGTCGGCTTCGAGCGCGAGATGCGCGTCGAGGAAGACATGGAAGCGATCACGAAAATGTTCACGCCGGAATTCAGGAACCGCCTTGATGCGATTGTTCCGTTCCAGAATCTCAAACCCGAAACGGTTGAGAAGGTCGTCGACAAGTTCGTCACGCAGCTGGAAGGCCAGCTCGCCGACAAAAACGTTACGATTGAACTCTCAACTGAAGCCCGCGCCTATCTTGCGAAAGCCGGTTACGACCCGGCGATGGGCGCAAGGCCGCTGGCGCGCGTCATCCAGGAGAAAGTCAAACGCCCGCTGGCGGAGGAAATTCTGTTCGGCAAGCTCACCAAGGGCGGCCTCGTCACCGTCGATGTCAAAGACGGCAAGCTCACTTTCGAATTTGAAGAGGAAGAGGGCGGCAAGACGCGTGAAAAAGACGAAGAAGATTTCGAAGAAGAAATCGCGGAAGATTAATCCGCAACCCGGTCTTTCAGGCTTTCCCAGTTTTTAAACATCGTCATCGCGTCATCATGGCCGATCTGGATATATTCCGCTTTCGGCGGTGCGGTTTTCGCGTCGCGCACTGATGAAATTTCCTGGTGGCTCAGCCCGTAATAAACTTTCTTGATCCCGACGCTGGCGATCAAGGCCTGTCCCATCATCGTCGGCTGGCTCGAGCAGTAAAGCGTGCAATCGGATAAATCCGCCTTGCCCAGCTTGTCCGCGGCATTGCGGATCGCCATGACCTCCGCGTGCGCGGTCGGGTCGACGCGGGATGTGATGCCGTTCATACCTTCGCCGAGAATTTTTCCGTTCTGATCGGCGACGATCGCGCCGAACGGCCCGCCGCGTTTTGACTTCGCGTTTTTATCCGCGAGATCAATCGCCTTTTTCATTAAATTTTCCGGCGTGTGGGTGGTATCCGAACCGCTCACCGCGAGAGGCCGGGGATTAAGCCCGCGCTTTTTCAAAAGGCGCAGCGCGATCTGGATGAGAAGTTCAGGCGCGACCGGTTTCTGGATCACGCGCTTGACGCCGAGCGATGTGGCCTCCATCAGCGTGTCGCTGGAATCGTTGGCGGTAACCAGCACGACCGGGATGTCGATGCTTTTGACGACGAGATATTTGATGAATTCGAAACCGCCGCGCGGGCTCATGCTGACATCGACGAAGGCGAGGTCGATCTCGCGGTCTTCCACCACCTTGATCGCGGATTCGCCGTCGATCGCGCCGTAAATCCGGTAGCCCTGCGTACGCAGGACGCCCGCCATCATTTCCCGGCTGACATCATTGTCTTCGGCAATCAGGATATTGATAAAGCGCTCGTCACTCATGCGCTTATTACACCACACCCGCCCCTCCGGTGAAAGCCGGAATTTATATTCCCCAGCCTTTCGCAAGGGCGCACTTGTCAGTATACTGAGGGAATGAAAGAAAAAGGCAGCGCCCTCTTCATTATTCTGATTGCCGTGGTCCTGTTTGCGGCGCTGGCCTATGCGGTGTCGCAGATGATGCGGGGTGGCAACCCTAATACGATCAATATCGAGCAATCGCGCCTGGCGGGGAATGAAATCCTCGCCTATGCACAATCGATGCGCCAGGGCGCGCAGAATATAAAAATCTCGAATGGCTGCAGCGACATGGATATCAGCGTCGAGAACAGCACTGTCGCCGGTTATACGCATACGCCTGTGGCAACTGATAACTGCAAATTATTCCACAATGACGGCGGCGGGCTTGTCTATCAGCCGCCCGTCGCGGACTGGCTGGATGATTCTATTTCTCCGGCGCCTGCGTTGCGCGGCCAGTGGTATTTCCCGGCGAATACCTGCGTGCCTGACACAGGATCGGCGGAAGCAGGGTGCGACAGCGACAGTGTTGATAACGAGGCAATCATCGCGGTTCTGCCTTACCTCAAGAAACAGCTCTGCATCCAGGTTAACAATCTGCTGGGCGTTACCAATCCCGGCGGCAACCCGCCGGTTGAAACCACGGATGCGTGGACGGCGGGAAATGCAAAATATACGGGCGCGCAGGCTGACGCGGAAACACTCGACCAGACCGGCAAGATGGCGGGTTGCTTCGAAGGTGCCGCGGCCAGCAATCCGGGTTCCGGTACCTATCACTTCTTCAAGATTTTAATTCCGCGCTAGGAATTATTTCAGCTCGAACAACGCTTCGATCTCGACGGCGACGCCGAAGGGAAGCGAGTTCGCGCCGACCGCAAAACGCACATGCTTGCCGCTTTCACCCATCACTTCGCCGATCAGGTTCGATGCGCCGTTGATGACGGCGGGGTGATCGGTGAATTCCGGCGTGCAGTTCACGAAGCCGCCGAGCTTGATACAGCGCTTGATTTTATTCCAGTCGCCGCCGACGGCATTATCGGCCCAGGCGAGAATGTTGAGCGCGCAGGCTTTCGCAGCCTCGACGCCCTGTTCGGTCGTGAAATTATCGCCCACCCGGCCGATATGCATTTTCTGGCCGTTCAGGAACGGGATCTGTCCGGCGATATACAGAAAATCATCGTCGGCAATCAGGCAGGGAACATAATTGGCAGCGGGCGGCGCGACCTTCGGCAGCTCATGACCCAGTTCTTTCAGTTTCGCGCGGATATCCATGGAGTTCTCCTTATATGCGGGCCATTAAAGGGTCGTGAAAGCACTTTGTAAAGGCCTGTCCCTCTGCCATAATGCCGCACCGGACAAGTCAAAGGACCGCCGATGGGACTTTTCAAAATGCTGGGGGTGCTCTCCCCGACCTACATGAGTTTTTTCAAACTGACGGCAAGGGGCCGGAAGGTCGGCCAGGACGCGCTTGGGAATACATATTTCCGTTCCGCCGCCCGCCGGGGCGAAAAGCGTGAACGCCGCTGGGTGATCTACAAGGGCGCGCCCGAGGCCAGCAATATACCCCCGGAATGGCATGGCTGGATGCACCACCAGACCGACGCCGTGCCTGCCAACGACACAGGATTCCGCCGCGAATGGCAAAAACCCCACCAGCCCAATATGACCGGCACGACCGGCGCCTACCGCCCCCCCGGCCATGTGCTGGAAGGCGGCCAGCGGGACAAGGCAACCGGCGATTACGAACCCTGGAAGCCGGAATAGCCATTTACAGGACGGCCTGTTTCAGGCTAAATCCCACAGTTAAGTCCCTCAGGGGAAAAGGATAAACGATGAAGCGCAGCGCGATCGAAACACTTCTCGGGGCATTTGTTCTCGCCGTTGCGGGATTCTTCCTCGTGTTCAGCTATCAGACTGCAAGCGTTGGAAGCGTCAACGGCTACACCGTGACGGCGGATTTCTCCGGCATCGGCGGCCTCAAGGCTGGCGATGACGTTCTCATCAGCGGCGTGAAGGTCGGTGCGGTGACATCCGTCGAATTGATGAAAGAGAATTTCCTCGCGCGCGTTTACATGGATGTTGATTCAGGCGTTCAGTTACCCACCGACACCGTAGCATTGATCAGTAGCGAAAGTCTGCTCGGCGGACGTTATCTCGCGCTCGAGCCTGGCGCTGATGAAAAAATGCTGGAGGATGGCGGCCACGTCCAGTTCACACAGGCACCGCAGAACTTAGAGCAGCTTCTCGGCCAGTTTATTTTCAGCGCCGGCAACAAGGACAAGGGCGGCACGTCCGCATCTGAAGTGTCCGCGCCCATTTCGCCACGTGTGGAAGATGCGCCCAAGCACGAAGATGAACAGGAAGAGGAAGAGGAAGTCGAAATTCCGCACACGACCGTTCCCGAAGTGATGGAAGAGTATCCCGCTCCCGAGGCCGCGCCGCAGCCGGAAGACCAGCCGCAAGAATCTCAACCTGAACCCGAAGCCGAGCCCGTACCGGAATCCGAACCGGCTCACCCGTAAGGCGAAATGCGTTTCGCGAAATTTTTCTTCGCTGCTGTTTTGTTGTTGCCTGTTTCAGGCAGCGTTTCCGCGCGCGAGATGGAGAATTACCCGGTCGTCAAACTGCAATCGCTCGACAAGGTCACGGCACGCACGATGACGTTTGAGGCGAATGTCGGCAACACCGTGAAATTCGGCTCGCTTTACATCAAAATCCAGGCCTGCGCCAAGGCGCCGCCGGTTGAGCAGCCGGAATCTGCGGCGTTCCTGCAGATCTGGGAAACGAAATCGACAAGCGACAACGACAGCGTTTCGGTCAAGGAACAACCGCCCAAGGAAGACGCGCAATGGATTTTCAGCGGCTGGATGTTCGCCTCATCTCCCGCGCTTTCGCACATGGATCATCCAATTTATGACGTGTGGGTGCTCGATTGCCTGAACGCCAAGGGCGAAAAAGCGGGCGCTAAAAAAGAAGAGAAGAAGGAAGAGCCGAAAGCCGGGGAGGAAGCCGCCGCGCCTGCTGCCGAAAGCGAAACGCCCGCTGCGGATACACCTGCGCCTGAAGCGCCTGCCGCTGAAGTACCTGCTACTGTGGTGCCAGAGGGTGAAACGGCGCCCGCGCCTGCGCCTGACGCGCCGATTGAGAGCGAAGTCTTAAGCCCGCTCGGCGATTAATTGCTCTCCCGCATGGCGAGATAATTGTCCATGATTTTTTCCTGCGAAAGACCGGACAGGAGGAAATCACCTTCCGCCTTCACCGCATCTTCGAGATACTTTTTATACTCGTCATGCGGCAATTCATAAGCACCGAATTGTTTTAGATGCTCGTTCACAAATTGTGTATCCAGCAAAGTAAAGCCGCCCTTCCACAATCGCGCCACCATGTGCAGCAGCGCGATCTTGCTGGCATCGCGCATGCGGGAGAACATGCTCTCGCCGAAGAATGCGCCGCCGATGGCGAGCCCGTAAATTCCGCCGACCAGTTTATCATCCTCCCAGCATTCAACGCTGTGCGCGTGCCCACGTTCATGCAGGTCGCAGAAAACTTTGAAGATCGATGCATTGATCCAGGTCTCGGGGCGCTTGGGCGTCGGCTCCGCGCAGCCGCGCAGCACGGCCTCGAAATCGGCGTTGATGCGGATTTCAAATGGCGCTTTTTTGACCGTCTCAAGTAGGCGCCGCGGAATGTGAATGTCGGTGATCGATAATTGCCCGCGCATCTCGGGGCAGATCCAGTGGATGTAAGGACTGCCGGAATTATACGCCATGGGAAACAATCCCTGGCGGTAGGCCTCCATCAACAATTCGGGCGTTAAAATAAGCTGCATATATTTATTATAGGGCAGATATGCAGATAGACAAAATCGTCATTGCGAGGAGGCTTTTGCCAACGAAGCAATCCATTCTATTTTCTGGATTGCTTCGCTTCGCTCGCAATGACGGCTATTTCGCGTTCTTTTCCGCGAGCTTTTTCTCAAGCCACTGGATCGTATAATCGCCGGAAATGAATTCGGGCTGCTCGGTGATCCAGTAATGAAGCGGCAAGGTCGTCTTCACGCCTTCAACAACCGTTTCACGGATGGCGCGGCGAAGACGGCGGATACATTCCTCGCGGTCGCGGCCATGCACGATCAGCTTTCCGATCATGGAATCGTAATGCGGCGGAATTGTATAGCCGGTATAGACGGCGGAATCGAAACGCACGCCAAGGCCACCCGCCGCGTGGAACTGGGTAATTTTTCCGGGCGAGGGGACAAAAGTATCGGGGTCTTCCGCGTTGATGCGGATCTCAATTGCGTGACCGCGGAAACGAATGCGGTCGCTCTGGATGCTGAGCGGCATGCCTGCCGCGACGCGGATCTGCTCGGCGATCAGATCGATGCCGGTGATCATCTCCGTGACCGGGTGCTCGACCTGGATACGCGTGTTCATTTCCATGAAATAGAATTCGCCGTTTTCATACAGGAATTCGATGGTGCCCGCGCCGCGATATCCTAATTTACGGATGGTTTCAGCAGCCAACCCGCCGATTTTAGTCCGCAGTTCTTCGGTCAGGACCGGCGAGGGGCCTTCCTCAACTAGTTTCTGGTGGCGGCGCTGGATCGAGCAATCGCGTTCGCCCAAGTGAATGGCGTTGCCATGCATGTCGCCGAAAACCTGGATCTCGATGTGGCGCGGGTTGGTCAGGTATTTCTCTAAATAGACCGTGTCGTCGCCGAAATTCGCTTTCGCTTCCGCGCTGGCGCGCGCTAACGATTCCTTGAAATCTTTTTCTTCATGCACGACCTGCATGCCTTTGCCGCCGCCGCCGGATGCCGCCTTGATCAGAACCGGGAAGCCCATTTTTTTCGCCGTAGCGAGACCTTCATCGGCGTTTTTCACCGCGCCATCGGACCCGGGCACAACAGGAAGGCCGAGTTCCTTCACGGTTTTCTTGGCCTGGACCTTGTCGCCCATGATTTCGATATGCTCGGGCGCGGGACCGATGAAAGTAAATCCGTGTTCCTCGACAATGCGCGCGAACTGCGCATTTTCCGACAGGAAACCGTAGCCGGGATGGATGGCGTCGGCACCTGTCAGCGCAGCAGCGCTCAGGATCGCCGGGATATTCAGATAGCTGTCGCGTGCGGCGGGCGGACCGATGCAGACGGTTTCGTCGGCAAGGCGCACGGCCATAGCGTTGGCGTCGGCGGTGGAGTGCACAACGACGCTCTGGATATTCATCTCGCGGCAGGCGCGGATGATGCGGAGCGCAATTTCACCGCGGTTCGCTATGAGAACTTTTTTAAACATTGGGGTTTTTACTCAATGACCATGAGAACATCGCCGTATTCAACCGGCTTGCCGTTCTCGATCATGATGTGCGTGATGGTCCCGCCTTTTTCGGCTTTGATCGGGTTCATGACTTTCATAGCCTCGATGATCAGGAGTGTATCGCCTGCTTTGACAGTCGAACCTTTTTGCACGAACGTCGCAGCATCGGGCGAAGGCTTCAGGTAAGCCGTGCCGACCATCGGCGACGTGACCGCGCCCGGATGCGCATGCGCGACATTGTCCGGCGCGCTCATATTCGCGGCCTGCGGCATGGTCGGGTCCGAAGGCATGTTGTGCGCGGAAACGCCGCTCGAAGAAACGACAGCTGTCGCTCCCTTGCTGACGCGGATAACCTTGTCGCCTTCCGCTACTTCGATTTCGGTGAGGCCGGTCTGCTCAAGCAGCTTGGCCAGTTCCTTGATGGTCTTGGGATCGATTTTCATGAAGTTCTTTTTGCCAACTCTTTTTGGGGACCCTCTAAAACAGACCCCATTGCTTACAGGGTTTGACAGAAAAAGTCAAAGCTTAAGGAGAATCAATGGCTTAAGAGGGAAGATATCTTTTCGATCGCCATCTCATAGCCCTTTTCCTTATAGCCGGCGATGACGTGCTTGGTGACGAGGCCGACATAGGAAAAACGGCGGAATTTTTCGCGCTTCTTCGGGTTCGACAAATGAACCTCGATGACCGGGATGGATAACAGCCGCACCGCATCGTGAATGGCGATGGATGTATGCGTATAGGCCGCCGCGTTGATGATAAGACCGTCGAAAATTTTTCCCTTCGCAGCTTCCTGGATCCAGTCGACCAGCTCGCCCTCATGGTTCGACTGGCGGAAATCGACCGCCATGCCGAGTGACTTGGCTTTTTGTTCGCACAGAGTCTTGATGTCATCGAGTGTCGCGCGTCCGTAGATTTCAGGCTCGCGCGTGCCGAGCATATTGAGATTGGGGCCGTTGAGGATCAGGATTTTTTTCATTCTGCCCGCGCCTCCGAGAATAATTTCAAAAAATCGTCGGCACTTGGCGTGTTTTCAGGTGCGTATTTTATGCCGGGCCCGATAAAGAATGTCGGCACCGCGCTTGCGCCCAGATCTGAAAATGTTTGCTGAGTTTTTTCGACAAGTCTTTCCATTATGGGTTCTTTGAGTCCCCCGGTCAGGACTTTTTCTTCGATGCCTATTTTTAGACCGATATCGGTTATATCTTTTTCACCCACGTCAGAGCTGTTGGCCATGAAATACTGATAGGCATCTTTGTATTTCTTCTGGAGGCTCGCCGAATAGGTGAGCTTCATTGCGTATTCTGACTGCGCCCCGTTGGAAAGAACCAGCGGCGAGTAACGCACATTGCCGTCTTTTTCCAGCGCCGTCATCATGGCCGTATTCGCAGCGCGGCAGTTTCCGCAATCATAATCGATAAACCCGACGACATGCAGCCCGGCGTCTGGCGGGCCGAAGGAAAAGCTGGTCGGGATATTGTCAAGGCTGCCGCGAACGGAGGCAAGCGTATAGACCGCGTAGGCCAGGAGCGCGACGGAAATGAAAAGCACGACGTAAAACAGACGCCAGACAATCATGAGACCTCAAATCAATGCGCTTTATTTAAAAAAGCTGTTTAGCTCTTCTTGCCGGCGCGGGCGTCTGTGATGGCTTGCTTCAGGCCGTCCTTGCCGAGATAACCCGGGAAAAGCTGGCCGTTGATGACAAAGCCGGGCGTGCCCTGGATGCCGATTTCGCGGCCTACGAGCATGCCTTTATCAACTTCCTGACCGATTTCTTCGGACTGGATATCCTTCTTCGCTTTTTCGAGGTCCATGCCTGCTTTTTTCGCAGCGGCTTCGAGGACGCTGTCCTCGATGGCACCGTTATGCTCCATCAGGATCGTGTGGAATTCGAAATATTTGCCCTGCTTGTGCGCGGCGTGCGCCCACAATGCTGCTGTCAAAGACGTCGGCCCGAGGATCGGCATCTCGATGAAAACGAAACGGACTTTTTTATCGGTCTCGATAATTTTCTTGATGTCTTCGATCGCTTTTTTGCAATAGCCGCAATTGTAATCGAAGAATTCAACAACGGTCACATCGCCGTCAGGATTGCCCGCGCTCGGCATCGTTTTGCCGTTGAGGTAATCTTTGTACTCGACGATTTTTGCCTCCGCAGCTTGCATAGATTCCTTCTGCTGCTTTTCCTGGTACAGCTTGAGGGATTCAACAACGATTTCCGGGTTCTCGCGGATATAGCTCTGGATGAGCTCGCGCACTTCGGCTTTCTGCGCATCGTTCAAGCTTGCTGTTTCGGCCCGCGCAAACGACGTGAAGTTCGTGATCAATGCGGCCATGATAAGCGCAATGGCGGGCAGGGCGCAGAGGAATGTCTTGAATGTTGAACGCACGGGGCGGCTCCTTGGTTGAATGTTCATCAGCTTACTATAACCATGTTAGCATTTTTGGCTAGTCGTCTTCATCATCTATCGTTTCAATGTGGGCGAGAATATCCCGGGCCTTGAGCCATTCGCGGCTGTTGGCGGGGGCATTTTTCAGAACAGATTCAGCTTGATTGCGGGCATAGGGAATCTGCCGTTGCAGGACGGCCTCTTCGGCCAGGTTCAGCCGTGCCATGTTCTCATTGCCCAGCTTGCCGTAGGCAGTAGCCAGGAGCCTGTATATCCGGCTGGAGCGCGGCTCATCCAGCCGTGCCCGCTCGAGATTTTCGATAGCTTCTTCTTCGTGGCCGGATTCAAGCAGGGCATGCCCCAAAGCCAGCCTTATCAGTCCCGCATCGGGCAGCGTGGCGGCGGCCTTGCGGTAATAGGGAAGGGATTCAGGAACGCGGCCGAATTCCATCAGCATCTGGCCTTTGAGTTCCTGGAAGTAGGGGTTCTCAGGCTCGGCGGCAATCAGCTTGTCCGCGCCCTTGAGCGCGGTCTCGATTTCCTTGTTGCGGTAGGCGGCAATCGCCTTGGCGTACAGCGCCGGAACTGAAACGTCGCGGTCGCCGTAGATCCACGGAATTTTTGTCGGCGAGATAAAGCCCGCAAGTTTGGCGAGCATTCTTTTATGTTGCTCATTCCACGCCTCAGGCAGCGGCGTGGTGATATAAGGCGATTGTTCGGCGCGCTGGCGCACGGCGTCGATACGGTCGCGCGTCAGAGGGTGCGTGCGCATATATTCGCTCTGCTGGTCCATCGGCAAAAGCTCTTCGGATTCCAGTTTTTGGAAAAACGTTTCAATGCCTTTGGGATTGAGATGTGCGCTTTCGAAAAAGCGCAGCGCGGCCTGGTCAGCGCTGGATTCCTGCACGCGCGTATGCGCGAGATAACCGCGCAGCGCCATGCTATTGCCGCCTGCGGAAATCGTCGAGGCCGCGCCACTTTCGCCTGTCGCCATCGCAACGCCGATGCCGAGCACCATGCCGAGAATACTTTCGTAAGACGCGCGCTCCATCGCCGTGCGTGCGGCGATCAGGTGACCGCCAGAAATGTGGCCAAGCTCGTGGCCCAGAACGCCGACCACCTCGCCGGGATTTTCGGTTCGTTCAATCAGGCCGGTATAGATGAAGATGTTCGCGCCGCCCGCGACAAAGGCGTTGATCTCGGGGCTCTGGACGATCACCAGGTTGACGCTGTTTTTATCCATCCCGGCGGCCTCGAGCAGGGGCGTTATCCATTCCCTGAGCGTGGTTTCGATTTCGACGTCGCGGATGATGATGGGCGGAGCCGCCGCGCCAGCAAAGCTGGGCAAAAGAACGAGCGAAAGAGCGAGGCTGCGCAAAAACAATTTCAGGCGCGGTCTTTTATATGCCATATTTCCCTGTATCTGTGGTTGTTTTCTGCCCAGCAGCATAACGTCAAAGAATAAAATAGGATATGAAATTCGTTCTTCAATGGATTGATATTGCCTGGTTGATCATGGCTTTTACCGTGGCGCGGAAAGACCAGCGCGGCTGGGTTCTCGCTTTTTTCATCTCCAGCATGGTCATGATGCGCATGCTTGTGGAATTGATGGCGTATATAGGGTATCCGAACGGCATAACAGGCTGGATCGATATGCCCGTTCATTCCCGCGCGCTTATCGTTTATAGTTTATTTTATTTTGCCTATATCGCGTTCTTCCATTTTTCGCCGAACGCCAAAGGCATGTTGCTGATGGCCGGGTCCATCGCGTTTTTCTTCGCTTCATTTTTTACAACAGCCGTGGTTATGATTCCCTGATGTCAAAGAACAAGAAAAAAGCGCGCGTTAAAACCGCCAAGAAAAGAAAGACATCTTCGACGCGCTGGCTTGAGCGCCAGTTGAACGATCCTTATGTCGACAAGGCCAAAAAGGACGGCTACCGCAGCCGCGCGGCCTACAAGATCATCGAGATCGATGAAAAAATAAATCTGCTGAAGCGCGGCATGAGGATCGTCGATCTCGGCTCCGCGCCGGGCGGCTGGTCGCAGGTGGCCGCGCAGAAAGGCTGCACGGTTGTCGCAATCGATCTTCTGGAGGTCGATGAAATTCCCGGTGTCGATTTCGTGCAGATGGATTTCATGGATGATGACGCGCCGGATAAATTGAAGGCGATGCTCGGCGGCCTTGCGGATGCCGTGCTCTCGGATATGGCCCCGAACACGATGGGACATAAATCGACGGATCACATCCGCATCATGGCGGTGGTCGAGGCGGCCTATTATTTCTCGAAAGAAGTTTTAAAACCCGGCGGCACGTTCGTCGCGAAAGTGTTCCAGGGCGGCGCGCAAAACACGCTGCTGGCAGAGATGAAAAAGGATTTCAAAACCATCAAGCACATCAAGCCGCCCGCCAGCCGGAAAGAAAGCTCCGAGCAATATCTGGTGGCACAAGGGTTCAGGGGATAAATTCCTTGCCTTTTCCTGAAAAAAGCATATAACTGGCCTGCAAATTTCACCCAGTGCCCGCAGGGCAGGAGATTTGCGTTATGCCATTCAAGAAAATCAGAAATTCCGCAGAAATCCGCGAAGGTTTGACCTTCGACGACGTTTTGCTTGTCCCCGGCGCCTCTGAGGTCCAGCCCCACGAGGTCGGGACCAAAACCCACCTCACCAAAGAAATCACCCTGAATATCCCCATCATGTCGGCCGCCATGGATACGGTGACCGAGGCCGATATGGCCATCGCCATGGCCCAGAATGGCGGCATCGGCATTCTTCACCGCAACATGGATATCGAGGCGCAGGCCAGCCATGTCCGCCGCGTGAAACGTTTTGAATCCGGCATGGTCGTTGACCCCATCACCATCAGCCCCGATGCAACACTCTCCGAGGCGCTCGAATTGATGCGCCGTTTCCACATTTCAGGAATTCCGGTGACGGAAGGTTCAGGCCGTTTAGTGGGTATTCTCACCAACCGCGATGTGCGCTTCGCCGAAAATCCGAACCAGCCGATTCGCGAACTGATGACGTCGGAAGGACTCGTGAAAGCCTATAACCGCGTCGACAAGGACGAAGCGCGCAAATTGCTGCACAAATTCCGCATCGAAAAACTTCTCATCGTCGATGACAATGAAAAATGCATCGGTCTCGTAACGGTGAAGGATATCGAAAAATCCCAGCTCTACCCGACCGCGACAAAAGACGCAAAAGACAGATTGAGAGTAGGTGCGGCTGTCGGCACCGGTGACATCAATGGCGTCGACCGCGCGCTGGCTCTTGCTGAAGCAGGACTCGATCTCGTTGTCGTCGATACGGCGCATGGCCACAGCCGCGGCGTTCTCGACACGGTCGCAAAAATCAGGAAACAAAATCGCAACGCGCTGCAGATCATGGCAGGCAATGTTGCGACGGCTGATGCGGCGAAAGCGCTCATCGATGCGGGCGCGGATGCGATCAAGGTCGGCATCGGTCCGGGCTCGATCTGCACGACGCGTATCGTTGCGGGCGTCGGTGTGCCGCAGCTGACCGCGATCATGGATGTCTCGGAAGCCTGCCGTAAACGCGGCATCCCCGTCATCGCCGATGGCGGCATCAAATATTCAGGTGACCTGGCGAAAGCGATTGCAGCCGGCGCGGATGTTGCCATGATGGGCTCGCTCTTTGCCGGTACCGACGAGGCACCGGGCGAGGTGATTCTGTACCAGGGCCGTTCGTACAAATCCTACCGGGGCATGGGCTCCGTCGGGGCGATGGCGCAGGGCTCCGCTGACCGTTATTTCCAGGCCGGGGTCACATCTTCCAATAAATTAGTTCCCGAAGGGATCGAGGGCCGGGTGCCGTATAAGGGCCCCATTTCCAACGTTTTGCACCAGATGGTTGGCGGTTTAAGGGCGGCCATGGGCTATACCGGCTGCCGCACAATCGAGGAAATGCAGGAAAAAACAGAGTTCATGCGCATGACCACGGCGGGCTACCGCGAAAGCCATGTCCATGACGTGACCATCACAAGGGAAGCTCCCAATTACCGGAGTGAGAGTTAGTTCCCATAAAATTACCCATAATACGCGAAAATATTTTAGCCCTGCATCTTGCAGGAAGTATGGGAATTGACTAAAGATTCACGATGCGGCAATGGTGCCGCATTCATTTTCAAGGACAGAAAAACTATGATACGTATTCTCGCTCTTACTGCAGCTGCTCTGATCGCAGCCGCACCGTTCGCCGCGATGGCGGAAGACACCCACGCTCCGGCAGCGGATGCACCGGCTGCTGAAGCCGCTGCTCCTGTCGAGCACACGCTTGCTGACGGCACGAAAGTCGTTGTTGAAGGCGATGCAGTATCGGTTATTGCCGCTGACGGCACGAAATCGCCTGCTCCGGACGGCGAGCACACGCTTGCTGACGGCTCTAAGCTGACGACAGCTGCCGGTAAAGTCGTTCCCGGCGCACCTGCCGGTCAGAACGTCGAAGTAAAGACGGAAGAAGCCGCTCACTAATCTGAGCAGTTTTTGAAGACAAAAAAGTCCCTGCCTGCGCGAGCGGCAGGGATTTTTCTTTGTATAAGGCTTTCATAACGTGCTAGACCACTGCGCATGAGACCAGCATCCCGCATACAGGCCGTCATAGAAATCTATGAACGGATCGCCGCCGCGAAAATCCCGATGGATGCCATCGTCGGCGATTATATGCGCCAGCGCCGCTATATCGGCTCGAAAGACCGCGCCGATATCGCCGAGCGCACGTACAATGTCATGCGCGCCTGGGGGCGGCTGACCTGGTGGCTGGAACGGGCAAAGGCCGAATTGACGCCGCGCAACCTGCTCATTGCCTATACCGCGCTGGCGGACGGCGTAAATGAAGACCGGCTCAAGGAATTGTTCGACGGCTCGAAATTTGCGCCTGAGCCTTTAACCGGCGATGAATTCGCATGGCTCGAACGCCTCAAAGGCAAAACGCTTGAACATCCCGACATGCCCGAAGCGGTGCGCGTGGAATGCCCGGCTGATTATGAAGAGGCGCTGCGCGGATATTTCGGTGATGGTTTTACCGACGAACTGACGGCCATGCAGCACTCCGCGACGCTCGATATGCGCGCCAATGTTTTCATCGCGCCGCGCGAGAAGGTACAGGCTTCGCTCGCCAAGGACGGCGTTGCGACAGACGAAACGCCGTTTTCGCCCTGGGGCCTGCGCGCACGCGACAAGGCTTATCTCTCTAAAACCAAGGCGTTCGCCAAGGGCATGGTCGAAATCCAGGATGAAGGCTCGCAGATGATCGCGCATGTCTGCGGCGCGAAACGCGGCATGCAGGTGCTGGATTTTTGTGCTGGCGGCGGCGGCAAAACGCTCGCGCTGGCTGCAGCGATGGAGCGCAAGGGCCGCATCGTCGCCATGGATATGGATGAGCGCCGCCTGCAGAAGGGCAAGGAAAGATTTAGAAAAGCGCAAATCGCCGATATCGTCGAGGTGCGCCCCTTGAGCGACGAGCGCCACCGCAAATGGCTGCGCCGCCAGAAGGAAACATTCGACATCGTTTTATGCGACGTGCCGTGCACGGGAACGGGAACGTGGCGCCGTAACCCGGACAAGCGCTGGAAACTTTATGGTCCCGGCCTTGAGGAACTGGCGAAAACGCAAAGCGAAATTCTCGACAAGGTCGCGCCCTGCGTGAAGCCGGGCGGCAAACTCGTTTACGCGACATGCTCGTTGCTCCCCGCCGAAAATGAAAATCAGGTCGAGGAATTCCTGAAACGCCACCCGGAATTTTCGGTTCAGCCGGTCGATGAAAAACTGGGTGCGCCCTTCATGCGCCTGACCCCGCTCCGCCATAATACGGATGGGTTCTTCGCCGCGGTGCTAGAGAAGAAGGCTTCCTAAGCTGCTGCGCTCGATTTTATCTTCGCGCGCATATCTTTCGCCGCCGCCACCATGTTCTTCAGTGCCGATTTCACTTCCGGCCAGCCGCGGGTTTTCAGGCCACAATCCGGATTGACCCAGAGTTGACGGGGTGCAATGAGCTTCGCCGCCTTCTCTAACAGGTCCGTCATTTCCTTCGTGTCCGGCACGCGGGGTGAGTGGATGTCGTAAACGCCCGGGCCGATCTCGTTCGGGTATTTGAATTTCACGAACGCATCGAGCAATCTCATCTGTGAACGCGACGTTTCAATCGAGATCACATCCGCATCCATCGCCGCGACAGATTCAATGATCGTATTGAAATCCGAATAGCACATGTGGGTGTGGATCTGCGTCTTGTCCTCGACGCCCGATGCCGAGATGCGGAAATTCTCGACGGCTTTGTCGAGATAATCCTTGTAGTCGGCTTCGCGCAAGGGAAGCCCTTCGCGGATCGCGGCTTCGTCGATCTGGATCATGCGGATACCGGCCTTCTCAAGGTCGGCGACTTCATCGCGGATGGCGAGCGCAATCTGGCGCGCCGTGATATAGCGCGGCTGGTCGTCGCGCACGAACGACCACTGGAGAATAGTGATAGGCCCGGTGAGCATGCCCTTCATGACTTTGCTCGTGAGGCTCTGCGCGTATTTCGACCATTCGACGGTCATCGGTTTCGGGCGCGAGACATCGCCGAAAATGATTGGCGGCTTCACGCAGCGCGAGCCGTAGGATTGCACCCACCCGTTCGAGCTGAACACAAAACCGGCGAGCTGTTCGCCGAAATATTCGACCATGTCGTTGCGCTCCGGCTCGCCGTGCACCAGCACATCGATATCGATTTCATGCTGGAAATCGACAACGGATTTGATTTCGTCCTGCATCGCCTTTTTATAGGCGGCCTCGTTGATCTTGCCCGCCTTGAATTCGGCGCGCGCCTTGCGGATATTTTCCGTCTGCGGGAACGAGCCAATTGACGTGGTCGGGAACAGCGGCAGATTGAGCGCCGCGTGCTGGATTTTCTGACGGTCTTTAAATGACGATTTACGCTTCATCATCGCGGGGCTAATCACCTTCATGCGCTCCTGGACGTTTTTGTCATGGATGCGCGGCGATGTTTTACGTTCCTTCACGATGCCATCGCTGACCTGCAGCGCCAGTGAAACGGATTCGCGGCCGTTATTAACGGCTTTAGAAACGGTGACGATCTCGGCGACTTTTTGCGTCGCGAACGCCATCCAGTTTTTGACCTGCGGATCTAAAGTTTTTTCATTATCGAGATCGACAGGGCTGTGAATAAGCGAGCAACTCGGCGCGACAAAAACTTTGTCAGTGCCGAGTTTCTGCGCGGCCTTTTCAATTTTCTGAATCGAGGCCGAGAGATCGTTCTTCCAGATATTGCGTCCGTCGATAACGCCGAGCGAAAGAACCTTGTCGCCTGCTTTCGATATGACTTTGTCGAGCTGGTCGGCGCCGCGTACGAGATCGACATGGATACCTGCGACAGGAAGGGCGAAAGCTGTATCGATGTTGTCGTGTAAGGATTCAAAATATGTGGCGACGATGATTTTGAGGTCCGGCACTGCAGCAGCGATCATTTTGTAAGCCGTCTTCATCGCGTCCTTGTAACGGTCTTCGAGATCGAGCGCGAGCGCGGGTTCATCGATCTGTACCCATTCCGCGCCGAGCAGTTGCAGGCTTTTCAGGATATGGATGTAGGCCTTGACGATGCCGGGCACGAGCGTGCAGCGGCATTCCGTGAAATCCTCCGCCTTGCTGCCGGAAAGCAGCCATGTAATGGGGCCGATCAGTACAGGCCGCGTCTGGATGCCGAGTTTTCTTGCCTCGGAATATTCGTCGAACACTTTGGACGAGCCGATTTTAAACTGCATGTCTTTTGTCAGTTCGGGAACGAGATAGTGGTAATTGGTATCTAACCATTTCGTCATCGTCATGGCGGTGACATCAACGCCCTTATTGTCCTGGCGTCCGCGCGCCATGGCGAAGTACGTATCGAGATCGACATCGCCGCCTTTCCAGTTATAACGGGCGGGCACCGCGCCAAGCAGGACGCTCATATCGAGAACCTGGTCGTAGAACGAGAAATCATTGGAAGGGATGTGGTCTAACCCGGCATCCTTTTGCAGCCGCCAGTGACGCTCGCGCAGCTCCTTGCCCGCCTGCAACAGGAAATCCGCGGAAAACTGGCCTTTCCAGTAGCCTTCAACGGCTTTTTTCAGTTCGCGTTGTGCGCCGATGCGCGGGAAACCAAGGTTCGTTGCGAGGACCATATTTTTCTCTTCCATATATATGTGATTGATCGTTCCGCGATATTAGGCGCAGACGGGGAATTAATCAACGGGAGGGAAGGTTTGGTTTAAATGGCGTATTCAGATGCAGGAACGACGACTTTAGAAGTACTTGGTGTAGGAATGTCTTCAGCTGTCATTCTCAAAATACCTTCGCGCGGTCCAAGAAAGCGGATGCTTTCTGATGCCACTTTGTTCGCTTGTTCTATAGACCATGCAATATCACCTGAACGTGCGAAATAAAAACAGAAAGCGCCATGCATGATGTCGCCAGCCGCCGAAGTATCGACCGATTTAAAATTAGGCGTGGGAATTTTGATGATGCCATTCGGGGTATTCAGTAAAGTAGAATCCACGCCCCGTGTTACTGCAACATTTTCTTTTCCCTTGCTTATAAAGTAACCGATAATTTGCTCAGGAGTCATGGATTGGTTTTCAGGCTTGAACTCTTGCGAGGCAATAATGATGTCAGAAAGAGCAATGAGCGTGGACACATAAGGCTTCCAGGTTCCGGCATCGAGAACCACGGTAATTTTATTGTCTTTGGCTGCGCGCCCCACCGCCGTGGTGATGAGCGGGCAACGGCATTCCAGCATGACGACATCGGCCATTTCCATGTCGTAACTAAGGCGCCGTTGCCTGACCGGAGGCATAGCTATGATATCTTCAGCATACTTATTGCGCTCCGGAGTTTCATCCTTGGCGATAAAGCGCACTGTGTCGTTAACGAAACAAAAATTCCGTTGCAGGAAAAAATCGTTGCCGGGACTGCAGTCACGCAGAGTAACACCGTTATCGTCCAGTTCTTCACGGATTGCCCCATTGTCATGGCCGATAGGGGTATAGAGATAAGCTGTATCACGGTGAAAGGCTTTGCGGCCTAGAATCCCATGTGTGATAGCTGCGTTAGGCGCGCTGCCGCCTGCAAAAATATGTTCGGACTTATAAGCTGCTTTGCTGTCAAAACTTTCGGGAAGAGACGTAAGTGGCCGGAGATGATCCTCAACGGCGCGGCCAGCAAATATGCTGACAGGATAATTAGCCTTCATACGCAGTTCTCTCCCGTGTACCCAATTTTCTTGTATGCGTTATTTTTAGCAGACCTGCATTTCAACGCAAATGGTTTTTTGGAAAATTATTCTTGTAGGGCTTTGCACGCCTGCGTTGTAATGTCCGGCTTGTTGAGCGTGTAGAAATGGATGTGAGGGACGCCGTTTTTGGCGAGGTCCAGGACCTGTTTGGTTAGCAATTCCTCGGCATATTTGCGCGAATCGTCAGGTTTGCCCTCGAATTTCGCGAACCCATCCGCCAGCCAGCCCGGTACGCTCGCCTGGCAGCGCCCGGCGAAGCGCAGCATCGATTTGAAATCATGAACGGGCAGCAGGCCGGGCGATATAGGCGTCATGATGCCTGCCTTCGCGCACTTCTCGACAAAGCTGTAAAATTTATCGTTCTCGAAAAAGAACTGTGTGATCGCGCGCGTCGCCCCGGCATCGCATTTTTTCTTGAGTGCAAAAATATCATCGTCCAGCGATTTTGAATCCGGGTGTTTTTCAGGATATGCCGCCACGGAAATTTCGAACTGGTGACGCTTGCACAAGGCCTCGATGAAATCGCTCGTATACTGGAAATAATTTTCGTCTAACGCCAACGGCCACGTCAAATCAGCGGGCAAATCGCCGCGCAGCGCGATGATGTGGCGCGTGCCGTTCTCCCACAGTGCATCCGTCACTTTGAACACATCGTCCCTTGTCGTGTTAATGAAGGTCAAATGCGCGGCTACGGGGAGATTGGTTTTCGCGCGTAACTTCGCAACGATCTCCAGAGTTTTATCGCGCGTCGAGCCACCCGCGCCGTAGGTCACCGTCATGAAGGAGGGGGCCAATGCCGCCAACGCGGGAATCGCCTCCCAGAACGCGGCCTCGGCGGCCTCCGTTTTGGGCGGAAAAAATTCAAAACTGTAGGTCGGCCGTGTCAAATAAACCCCCGGGAAATGCCAAGGCCAAAGAATTGCATATTCTTTACTTATTGCAATACATATTGTAGAAAATCCCATGACACAGACAGCCCCCAAAACCACCGCCACCCTCCAGCGCCACGACCGCATCCTGATCCTCGATTTCGGCTCGCAGGTCACGCAGCTCATCGCCCGGCGCCTTCGCGAAAACGGCGTTTACTGCGAAATCTGGCCGTTCAACCAGGCGCCCGAGGAACGCGTAAAGGGCTTCGCGGCGAAGGGTATTATTCTCTCCGGCGGCCCGGCCAGCGTGACCAAAGCCGATTCCCCGCGCGCGCCGGAATTCGTATTCAATCTCGGACTGCCGCTGCTCGGCATTTGCTACGGCCAGCAGACGATGGTCCAGCAGCTTGGCGGCAAGGTCGAAGGCTCCGACCACCAGGAATTCGGCCGCGCCTACGTCAAGGTGCAAAAGCCCTGCGCGATTTTCGAAGGCGTCTGGAGCCCCGGTGCCAGCGAGCAGGTCTGGATGAGCCACGGCGACCGCGTGACGAAACTCCCGAACGGGTTCGAGGTTGTTGGAATTTCCGAAGGCGCGCCTTTTGCCGCCGTTGCGGATGATAAACGCCATTTCTACGGCGTGCAGTTCCACCCCGAGGTGATGCACACGCCGCACGGCACGCAGCTCCTCAAAAATTTCACGCATCTGGTTTGCGGATGTAAAGGCGACTGGACCATGGCGGCGTTCAGGGAAGAAGCCGTCGCAAAAATCCGGAAACAGGTCGGCAAGGGCCGCGTGATTTGCGGTTTGTCCGGCGGCGTCGATTCATCAGTCACTGCCGTCCTGCTGCACGAAGCAATCGGCGACCAGCTCACATGTATTTATGTTGATACAGGCCTGATGCGCGCTAACGAGAGCAAACAGGTCGTCGATATGTTCCGCGGCGCGTACAACATCCCGCTTGTCCATGAAGATGCGGGAGAAAGATTCCTGAACGGACTCGAAGGCATTTCAGACCCCGAGATGAAACGCAAACTGATCGGCGCGACCTTTATCGACGTGTTCGAAAAACTCACGAAAGATGCAGGGCAGGCGGAATTCCTCGCGCAGGGCACGCTGTATCCGGACGTGATTGAATCCGTTTCCTTCACCGGCGGGCCGAGTGTGACCATCAAGAGCCACCACAATGTCGGCGGCCTGCCTGAGACGATGAAGCTGAAACTGGTCGAGCCCTTACGCGAATTATTCAAGGACGAAGTCCGCGCGCTGGGCCGCGAACTCGGCATGCCCGAGGAATTCATCAAACGTCACCCGTTCCCCGGGCCGGGCCTTGCCATCCGCATTCCCGGCGAAATCACGCGCGAGAAGCTGGAAATTTTGCGTAAGGCTGACACGGTCTATCTTGAGGAAATCCGCAATGCCGGATTATATGACGCGATCTGGCAGGCCTTCGCCGTGCTGCTTCCCGTCAAAACCGTCGGCGTCATGGGCGATGACCGGACGTATGATTTCGTCTGCGCGCTCCGCGCCGTGACCTCGACCGACGGCATGACGGCGGATTCATACCCCTTCAGCCACGATTTCCTCTCCCGCGTCGCCACGCGTATCATCAATGAAGTGCGCGGCATCAACCGCGTCGTCTATGACGTGACGAGCAAGCCACCGGGGACTATTGAGTGGGAGTGACAGATTATTTACTAAAATAAGCGTTTTCAACTCGTTCTGGATTCAATTTGGACATCGGCACAGCAGCTTCCATAACAATCTTTGCGCCTAAGGCTGGATCAATAATATCTTTAGATTGAATTATAAGCTTTTGTGCGGCTATAGCGTAAGTCCATCCCCAATGTATTGGTTCGACACGGTACAAAATTTGTAAGTTACGGGTTGAAGACCAATAACCTAATGCCTCTGCGGGCAATATGCGGGGCATATGATTTTGTGGCAATTGGGGCGTAAAAAATTTCTGGTCGCCGATATTTTCTGCATAATATTTTGCAATAACATTTACATCGGGAAGATTTTTTGCGCCGACGCTTTGCGCTGCGCCACCAACCAGAGACCAAACAGAAATACGTCCTTGTTTGGTAGAGAAAATAGGTTCATTTAAAAAATCGCCGTAATAAAATTTTTGCCCGTCTTTGGTTTCGACAATTACAAACAAATCTTTTTCTTGTGCTTTTCCTGTTTTAAGCAATGCCTCTCGAATGCCCATCTGGCAGCCAAAGCCAGCAAGCGCACCAAGAATACTTAACAAGGTTTCTACGTGCACACCTTTATCATCCGGATAACGAGCTTTGTATTCTTGAATAAGAAGATTGAGAACAGCTTCATCAGCTTTAACATTAGGACCCATTTGAGGGTGGGGAACTTCAACTTGCGGACTTTTATTTTCTAATGATTTTTCCGATTTTTGTCCTTTAAAGAGTTTCCCAAACATATGTCCCAGCTCCTAGCGTTTCTAATTTTCCAATTGTATAGTTTAAAGGTGAAGTGTCTAGTTATTTGAAATAAAATGCGAATTGCAACTACAAACTTACTACAAACGAAAATATTGCAACGTTAAATCAATCGCTTATGTGTATAAGGACTATTGAGTGGGAGTAATCGCGCATTTCGCGGATTGCATCGTCGTAACGCACGACAATAAAATTTTATTACAGCAGAGGCCGGAAACTGGCGCGCATCCCGGTGCGCTGTGTGCGTTCGGCGGTCATGTGGAGGATGGGGAAACTGTAATCCAGGCTGGTCAACCCCCATTCAGGAGTCCGGGTTTAATTGGTAATTTGCCGCCAGTTGTAGCGGCATGAAGGAAGGGGCTGGAGCGTAAGCGAAGGCCCCTTCCTTCATTCTGGCCAGCGGCGCTGGC